>Ga0182030_10000342_pt1 | contig 84264 bp, 72 predicted proteins | sample 812S3MmetaG_FD_121299 | JGI IMG/M metagenome (GOLD analysis project Ga0182030, IMG submission 121299) | Permafrost microbial communities from Stordalen Mire, Sweden - 812S3M metaG (Illumina Assembly) | ecosystem: Environmental > Terrestrial > Soil > Wetlands > Permafrost | place: Sweden... | reverse complement strand
TTCGCTCGGAAACTCCGATTCACTGAAGCTGCATATTAAAGACAGCAGCGAATGGAACGAAATTTACATTGTCGCGAAAGGCAATCATATGCAACATTATATCAACGGAATTCTAATGAGCGATGTGACCGACAATGACACGACAGCCAGGAAGTTTACGGGTTTGATAGGTTTACAGATGCATGTCATGCCGTACATGAAAGTCGAATACCGGAATATCCGGTTGAAGCAGGATTGATCTGGTTTTTAGTGATGAAGCGGAAGGGTAATATGGAACGTGGCGCCCTGGCCGGCCTCACTCGAGGTGGTAATATTACCCTGCGGAACCAGGTATGTGGTCGCCGTTATCCGGCTGGTCGCGTAAAACCATTCATTGGTCGTGCATTTGGATATGCCGGGCGGGATAAAAGATACGTTCGTCCAATATATCCGGCAGGGGTACGTTGCCCACAAAAGCTGTCGTACCTTAGCGTCTTGATTCCATTTAAAAAGTCAAGTGCAAAATCCTCTTATTCGTTGAAAAACCTGAATCGGTCCTGAAAAGACTGTTATTCAATTTCCCTGAAAAGCCTCCGACTGATGCCGGAGGTTTTTTCTTCCCCCTCACCTAAAATTCCTCCCCTCCGGAAACGCCTTCGTCCGCCCCCCATCCGCCGAAAGAATGGTCCCGTCTTTATTATCCCCCCTCGCCGGCGTCAACAATGGCAAGTCGTCGCTCTCTGTAGTCGTCAGCAATCCCAGCAGATAGTTAAGATTGTAACACCGCTGAACGATGACATGCACCACCTCGCGTTCGATCTGCAGATGCCCTTCCGCCATCAACAGTTTCGAGCCCAGGATAGCCTGGCGGAACTCATCAAACAGGCTCGCCCACACGATCAGGTTGATCGTGCCCGTTTCATCTTCCAGCGTGATGAAACACGTTCCGCTCGCCGTGCCCGGACGCTGGCGGACAAGGACCAGACCGGCGACCCGGATGTACTGCCCGTTTTGAAGACATCGGTGCTCTGCAGCGCTGACGGCATGCAGCGTTCGCAGGTTGTCCCGGATAAAGGCAACCGGATGACCTTTCAGCGACAATGACATGACGGCGTAGTCCTGCACCACATGCTCCGAGGCCGTCATGGCAGGCAGCGTGACCGGTTCATCTTCGTCGTCGAATAAGGTCAATGCACGGCCCTGGGCTGAGGGCTGTTTACCCTTTGGGGTTTTCAGGAATTGGGCGTTGCTCAGCGCTGCCACCTGCCACATCGCTTCCCGCCGGTCGAGCCCAACAGAGGTGAAAGCATCCGCATCGGCGAGCTTTTCGAGAGCGGTATGCGAAAGCCCTGCCTGCTGCAAGGCCCGGGCAGAAGGGTAGGGCGTGGTGCGGCGACTGATCAGCAGGATCATGTCCTCCTCGCGTAGTCCTTCCACCTGCCGGAAACCGAGTCGGACCGCGCGAAAGGGTCCGTCCTGTTCTTCCAGCGTATTGTCCCAGTCAGAAAGATTGACATCGACAGGCCGGCAGCGGACGCCGTGATTCCGGGCGTCGCTGATCAGCTGGGCAGGAGCGTAGAAGCCCATCGGCTGACTGTTCAAAAGGGAGCAAAGAAAGATGTCGGGATAGTACCATTTGATCCACGCCGAGATATAAACGAGCAGGGCAAAGCTTGCCGCATGACTCTCGGGGAAGCCATAGCTGCCGAAACCCTCCAGCTGCCGAAATACGCGTAGAGCGTATTCCTCCTTGTATCCCTTCTGCATCATCCCCGACACCAGCTTGGCCTTGAATGCCGCCACGAGCCCCTGGACTTTGAAGGTGGCCATCGACCGCCTCAGCTCATCGGCTTCGGCAGGCGTAAAACCCGCGGCCACGATGGCGATCTTCATCGCCTGCTCCTGGAACAGCGGAATGCCCAGCGTACGGCCGAGAATATCCTCCAGTTCTTTCGATGGGAATTCGACGGGTTCTTCCCCATTGCGGCGGCGGAGATAAGGATGCACCATGTCGCCCTGGATCGGCCCGGGACGCACGATGGCGACCTCGATGACCAGGTCATAGAAACATTGGGGGCGAAGCCGCGGCAGCATCGATTGCTGGGCGCGGCTCTCGATCTGGAAGACGCCGATGGTGTCGGCCCTGGAACACATCTCATAGACGGCGGGGTCATCCTGGGGAATGTTGGCCAGGGTTAGATCGAGCCCGTAATGCTGCCGGGCAAGATCGAAGGCCTTGCGGATGGCTGTCAACATACCGAGAGCTAATATATCCACTTTCAGAAAGCCAAGCGTATCAATGTCATCCTTGTTCCATTCGATATTGGTCCGGTCCTCCATCCGCGCATTGAGTATAGGGCAGAGATCCGTGAGCTTACCGCGGGTGATGACAAAACCACCCGTATGCTGCCCGAGCTGCCGGGGGAAGCCGATGTATTGCGCCGTCAGGTCCAGCACTTTTTGCAGGTGCGTGTCGCGCGCGTCGAATCCCTCCGCGATGATGCGGTTGCGGTCCAGCTGGTCGGAGAATTCATGAATGGATTTTGCCAGGCGGTCCACGGCATCGACGGACAACCCCATAGCCTTGCCCACGTCGCGGATGGCGCCCTTCGCATGGACCTGCGTGACCGTCGCGACGATACCCGCCCTGTCCCGGCCGTATTTCTGATAGATGTATTGCATCACCTCCTCCCGCCGCTCATGCTCGAAATCAACGTCGATATCCGGCGGTTCGTTCCGGGCTGGTGAGATAAACCGTTCGAAGAGCAGGTCGAATTTCGTAGGATCGACGGAGGTGATGCCCAGCACATAGCAGATGGTGGAGTTGGCAGCCGAGCCACGGCCCTGGCAGAGGATCCGGTGCTGGCGGGCATAACGGACGGCGTCGTAGACGGTGAGGAAAAAGGCCGGGTAGTTCATCTTGTCGATGAAAGCCAGTTCATGCCGGATATTGGCCTGGATGGCATCAGGGATCTTGTCTCCGAAGAGTTGCCGCGCACCCTGCCAGGCCAGGTGGGTGAGCTCTTCCATCGGCGTCCGGCCGTCACTGGTGATTTCCTCCGGGTAGACATACTCCAGCGAATCGAGCGTGAAGCGGCACCCATCCGCGATTTCCTGCGTGCACGTAATAGCGCTGGGGTATTGCCGGAAGAGCCGGCGCATTTCGTCTACAGGTTTCATGTGCCGCTCTGCATTAGGATGCAGCCGGAAGCCGGCATTGTCAATGGTGCATTTCTCGCGGATGCAGGTGAGGACGTCCTGAAGGTTGCGACGTCCTGCCAGATGATAGTATACGTCATTGGTAGCGACCATGGCGACCTGCAACTTCGCTGACAATTGGGCCAGCCGGAAAAGCTGTTTCTGATCGTCGCCCCGGTAGTAGCGGCAGGCGGCGAGATATAGCTGATCACCGAACGCTGCCCGGTACTCCGCCATAGCACCATAAAAAGCAGCTTCGTAGTCAAAGAGGTTGTTGAGATTGTCCGGCGGTATGGCAATCAACGTTACCCCCTTCGAATACTCATATACGTCCGATTTGTACAGGTGACACTCGCCTTTTTCTGCCCGGAGATTGCCCAGCGTCAGCAGGGCAGACAGCCGCCCATAACCATCCTTGTCCCTGGGCAACGCCAGTAGGCTCGGCCCATCCAGCAGATCCAGCCGCGCGCCGGGGATCACGCGGACCCCGTGCTTTTTGCCGTAGGCATGGGCGCGGACGACACCGGCAAGCGTATTCCTATCAGTAATGGCGATGGCCTTCTGCCCATGTACAACGGCCTGTTCGACGAGCTCTTCAGGGTGCGAGGCGCCCCGGAGAAAGCTGAAATTGCTGGTGACCTGTAATTCGGTGTAGGACATGAAAATCGTTTTTTAAGCAAAATATCCGTGCAGAAACCAGGGCGACGATGGAAGCCCCGTATAAGGACCCGACCGGAAGATCCAGTATCGCACTCCCGCCTCATCTTCCACGGCGTAGTAGTCGCGGTGCCGAGCGCCGTCGATCCACCATTCGGGCTCGATCCGCTCCGGCCCTTCTGCGCGCACGACCTTGCTCAATTTTCCCCGGTGCCGGAAATGCATGGGGGGATAATCGGGGATCGGCGCAGCCACTTCGATGCGTTCCGGTGTGGACAGGATATGGATAGGACGGGGACGCTTCAAGGCCCATGCCGTGAGTGCCCGAGCATCGAAGGTTGTGGCTGGGACAAAGGCCCGCTCCGGCCAGTAATGCTCGGCCGGCAGGTAGCGGCGAATACACTCTTCCCCGAATCGATTCGCCACGCGGTCGACGAGCTCGGCAAGCCGTGGGTCCTGCAGCCCAGTGGCGCCGCTCCATATCGAAGGTTGCCTGGCGTCGACGTCGTCCACTTTCGGCGCTTCCAGCGTAAAGAGATCGATACCGAGGTCGGGTTCGAGCGTGGCGATCTTTTCTTCAAACAGCTTCAACAGGTGAGGGGCAGAATGCGTGGCGCGGTGCGTGCCGATGGCCGTATGCACGGTCTTTCCGTCCAGCCGGTAACCTTTGAAAACAGCCATTCGCAATCCTTTGCCATCCTGCTGCAGCCGAAAACATAGGGCCTCCAGCAGCCGCGACAGCGCGATGCCGATGCCCGTGGCGGTGACAATCGGTTCCAGGCAGGGCAGTCTTTCGATATAAGGCACGACCGGAACGACAGGTTCGATCACCTCAGTCTCGCGGCCGAAGGCCTGGTCGAGCCGCAGCAGCAGGTCGTTGCCGAAACGGCTGCGCAGCGCCTGGCGAGCCATGCTCGCAATATGCCTGACCTTATAGAGCCCGAGCCTCGCCAGGCGGTTGGTAACGCCGGGGTCCAGCCGCAGAGCGGTCACCGGCAAGGGCAGGAGGGCATCGACGGTGGCGCCGGGCTCTATGATAGGGGTCGTCCGTCCATAGCGGACGATAGCCCAGGCGGTGCCGACTGTGTCGGCGATGGCGCCCCTGACGTCATACCCTTTACCCCGCAGCGTCGTGACGATCTGCGCCAGGTAGGGTGCTTCGCCTCCCCACAGCTGCGGACAGCCGCTGATGTCGAGGATCAGCCCATCAGGGAGATCGATAGCAGCGACCGGCGTGTACCGGATGCACCATAACGCCATCGCCCGGAGCAACTGCCCCGAGCGCTCCGGCTGATCGTCAAGGACCTCAAGCGTAGGTAGCAGTATGCGGGCATCCGCGACCACGATGCCCTTCTGAATCCCCTGCGCCTGCGCGAGGTGATTGGCAGCGGTAACCACCATGCGGCCATGATCAGGAGCTGCCAGAACGAAGGGGGCCGTCAGCAGGGCAGGCCGGCGGCTGGCGGCATCATCCGTCAGCAGGTGACGGAACCAAAGGGAAAGGAATCGCTGGGCCATGCTACCCCGTTAGCCGATGCTGATTTTCCTGCCCCACGGGCATTTGCCGTGACTTGCAAAGGAACTGGCCTGCCTGCCATTCCAGTTGCCAGTTTCCCGGCCGTCCGTTGCGGACCCTCGACAATTCGATATTCCACCGGGGAAAGCCCAGTCCCGGCATTCCTGGATCGGGGTCGCTCGGTAGATGCGTGATATGCCAGCGCGCCACTGCGGCAACCGGGTGGAAGTAGCGGGGGCTGTGCCGGAGCAGGAAACCCGTGACCCGGCTTTGCTCCACCGCAAGTTGCAGCCGTCGCGAATCGTTGAAACTGATGTCCCGGATTTCGCCCACCACCGCGGCGAGGCCTTCGCACTGCAGTGCTTCTTCCGTGGCCCGCAGCACATCCTTTTCCCGGCGCATGTCCATGAAAACGACCTGGTCGGGCTCTACACCGAAGGCTTTCAGCCCCGGCGGGTAGATTGTGCGGGCCGAGCTGACCCACACACAGACGCCCCCCGACGCCATCAGCCCCGAGACCAGCCCGGCCATGAACCCACAGGTCGCTGCGGCATTCTCCCGGAGCGGGCTGATCAGTTCATGCATGGCCCCTGTCGGAAATACGCTATTCGGAAAGGCGGCAGTAACCGGTCCCAGCCCAAGCTCCACCGCAGCCCCCGGGGCGGGGGCCCTGAAACCTTGCAGCTGCAGGATCTCCTGCCGAAGCTGCGTAATGATATCGTGGCGGGTTGAAACCATGAGACACGGCGGAGGGCCTGATAATTAGCAATATTACTAAATAAATTAGTAATTCAAGTTTTTATTATTCCGTGATGAAGCCTGCGTGTGTCTCGTCCTGAAAAAACTTGTCGGTTGGTCTCCTACGAGAAAAAAATCTTTCAAAAAATCGTTGGCAGTCAGTCTCCTGATCAAAGCCAGTGTCAGAGCCTCGACCGTTTCCTCATGTAACATCTCAACTCCTCAGGCTTTAGCTTGAAATAAGCACAAGCCCGTTCAATGGAGTAATACATAAGGTCAATCGGTCTGATCTTCAGTACCAGTAATACCTTCCGCCGCCCATAGAACCGGATCAGTTCTTCCAGTTCCTGGTCGTTGCCCCGATCGAGGATTCTTTCGATGACGAATTCATAATCTTTCCGCCAATCCATTTCCTCATACCGGACTTCCCAGAACAGCCATTTCGGTAGATCCGGTCTATCCTGTGTTCCACGTGATATGATAGGAGACTGAGACATGGATTAAAATTACGACGATTCCTTAAATCTGGCAATATTGTCTTTCCCAATGTCATTGCCTTGCTTGCATTAACCCCAATCAAACTAAAATTCACCAGGATGGTTTAGCATATATTCTTTTACCATCATTCTGTCGCGATCTGTTTTGTTCAGAACCTGTCCGGAGAGGTATTCGATGCCGTCGTCAAAAATGCTTCTTGCCCTGACAGCCGAAATGCGCTCTTCCAAAGGACTGATTGCATATCGGTCGATCACCGCAAAGAGAATAAAGAAGCACGCGTGGTAAAGATAAAAATTCGACTGTTTCTCATGCTTCTGGTCTCCCGACCTTTCTGTGCTATCGCATGGTATTCCGGCGTCCCCGTGTATTCACCCAGGTCGTTTGGTTAAGGGTTCCATTTACCCCCCTGGCCGAATAGTTGCGGTAGCTTCCCTAAACACCCGGTATGAATAGCCAAGCCAGATTCCCCCTGACCCTCGATTTCGAAGGCCAGCATTACAGCGGCGACGTAACGCCCTCCGAAGAAACAGGCAAGAACGGAACGCCCGTGTACTTTAGGGTGACGCTCGGAGGCCAATTTTTCGCCTACCTTTGTTGCGCCGACAACGGCTGGATGGAGCGCGACGGGAAAAGTCGGCCCCTGGCACTGGTAGGTGCCATAGGCGATTATATCAGAGGGTTTTATGAATATCCGGTTTCACCCAACAATCCGCGAAAGAACATCAAAATATGAACCAACCCCAAATTGCCATCCTCGACGATTACCAACAGGTCGCTTTTCAATTCGCCGACTGGACGCCCGTGCGGGAAAAGGCGCAGGTGACCATTTTCTCAGACCATATATCGGAAGAGGCAGCGCTCGTCAAACGCTTGCAGCCATTCCAGGTCCTTTGCGTCATGCGGGAACGCACGCCACTTACCCGCTCCATCCTGTCGCAACTGCCCAACCTGAAGTTAATCGTCTCTACCGGTCAGCGCAATGCCTCCATTGACTCGAAGGCAGCGGCCGATTTAGGTATCACCGTGGCCGGCACCGGCTACCATGAGACCGGGGCGCCGGAACTGACCTGGGGCCTGCTGCTCGCGATCGCCCGGCACATCGTCCCCGAAAATGCCGCCATCCGAACCGGTGGCTGGCAACAACATGTCGGCGCCGACCTCGCCGGGAAGACTATCGGGATTGTTGGCCTGGGCCGCATCGGCACGACCATCGCCCGCTATGCCAGGGCGTTCGCCATGAACGTGATCGCCTGGAGCCAAAACCTGACAGCCGAGAAGGCGGCCGAAGCCGGCGCCCGCCCGGTCACCAAAGAGGAACTTTTCCGGCAGGCGGATTTTGTCACGGTTCACCTGGTCCTCAGCCAGCGCTCCCGGGGGATCATCACTGCGGCAGAGCTCCGCCAAATGAAACCATCAGCGTATTTCATCAATACCTCCCGCGGCCCGCTCGTCGACGAAGCCGCCCTGATCGGGGTTCTGCAGGATCGGGCCATTGCCGGCGCTGCACTCGATGTGTTCGACACCGAACCACTTCCTGCCGACCACCCTTTCCGCCGGCTCGACAACGTCCTTACCACCCCGCACATCGGCTACGTGACCGCCGATACCTACAGGATATTCTACCAGGATACCGTCAAAGCCCTCCTCGAATGGTTGGCACAATAGCTTACCATTACCACAAATCGGGATTTGAATCTGCCCCTGTCGGTTTATTGCACCAGGATCTTCTCCGTGGACTGATTGCCGGTCAGGAGGTAAATCCCGGCAGCATAGTGGCTGACATCGATATCCTGCGTGCCGGGCTGGCAGGACTGTCTCCAGAGCAGTTTTCCATCGGTGCTGTAGAGGGAGAGGGTGATAGGGCTGTTGATGATCACCTGTAACCGGCCACCTGCCGGGGGATTGGCCACTACCGAAAAGGCCGGCAACGCCTCGTTGATGCCAATGACGGCTATTTCACTGTAGTGGGTATTACCATCCAGATCGGTCTCCATGATCCGGTAGTCATTGTTGCCATTCGCGGGCGCAAGATCCAGATAGGTATAGGTGCGGGTGCTGTCGCTGTTGCCTGCGGCGGGCAGGGTTGCGAGGTTGGTCCAGGGGAGGCCATTTCGGCTACACTGCACGGTGAAATCTTTGGAGTTTTCCTCGACGGCTGTTTGCCATCGGAGTAATGCGGCGCTGCCCTGCAGCTGTGCAGTGAAGCTGAGCCAGGTCAGGGGCAGGGTGCCGATGGAAAAGTAGTCCATCTCGTTCGTTTCGAGGGTTTGCCGGGCGGCCGTGGGCAACGCGGCGGAGAAAAGGAGGAGCTCGCCGTAACCTCCGCCAAGGGAAAGGTTATTGTACAGGTTACGATCGTCGCCGATATTGTTCCAGGTAGTATTGGAGGAGGGGGTGGCGGGTTCGACCTCATCGACGACCAGTACGGTAGGCCACGGTGTCAGGTCAGGTGTATAAGCCGTTCCGTTTTGCCAGGCTGACCCGGACCGGACGGAAACGGAAGCATTCACATTACTGAGAAGGTAGGTGGGCGGGTTGGAGTTCCAGTAATAGGAGCTGGTATGGAAAAGAATGAATCCATCACCGCCGGAAATGAAGCGATGGACGGCGGAAACATGGCCGACGGTAATCCATTCCCGCCCCCGACAAATGTCAGCAGGGAAGCGGTATCCAGATCACCGTTTGCGGTAAAGCCGATATCCTGGGTGCTGTTGTCGCTGCTTCGCTGCACCTGGAGAGATTTCCCGGCATAGCTCCTGCTAAGGAGCCTGGTGCTGTAAGCGGAGGTAGCGGGGTTGGCGGCGCTAAGGCCGGCCTTGTCGAGGGTATTTTGCGCCAAAACAGGTCCAAATACAAAGAGCAGGGAAAGGAGAATCAGAAATTGGATATACCGGTATTGATAAAACAAAATATGCGATTTTGAGGTAGAACGAAGGTCAATAAAATTATCGACGCGTAGAAAAAAGAATCAGATGGGATGGGTTCTTCTACCACGTTGATTAATTCGATATTTGCCTAATGGCTGGCATAAGCCGGCCAATATGCACAGGCTGTTCATAAGTTGAATGGTTATTTCCGCCGGAAATGAATAATTTACTTTTTAATGAACTATTCCCCTGGACAACAAGTCATCATCCTTGATACACTATATCAGCCCGCCGGTTCTGCTGTAGTAGAAAAATATCATGCAGAAACACATCGGTATACCGTTCTGTATCAGTACCCGGGAGCATCGGCTCCCGAAAGCATCCCAGTTCCTGAGCATAGGTTAGTCATGCAGCCTCTGCTGGCAGCCAGGGAGAGGCCGGTGCAATAAACAGAGCATCCTTATAATTCCCTTAAAATCATTTTACATCCTTGTTCAGACAATTTCCCCGGAGGGTTTAACCCTATCCATCCCCCGTCATTCATATCATCGACCCCGACCTGGTCGCCGCCCGCGAGCTCACCAACCGGCTGCTCCGCAAGCCCGGCCCACCTCGGCCCTTCATCGCCACGCAAGTTTCAGCCGCCGAAGACACCCTCCGGAGAGAACCCGTCGACTGGCTCTTCATGAAAATGCATGTGAAAGTTTTGTTCTACCTTTTTCCCTCCTTCGACCCTCCGGTCTTGCCCGGGAACACTCTGGTTATGCAAATCCAATAGCATACACCCGTCAAACCGTTTTGCAGTGTGCAGACATAACGTTATTTTGCTTCAAAATCACGCTGTCGTTGACACGTTATTCACAAGCATGAAAAACAAGTCATCATATACTGTCCTTCGGGCAACCGCAACAGTGGCCGTATTGGCCGCGGCCGTTGCCTCGCTTATCATGGTTATCCATGCCGGCCGTCACAACCGTTCCATTCTATTGCCCGTACTCTTTACACTTTGGGTGCTCTCACCCTTTGCAGCGCTTTTGATGGCCAACCGGATATCCAAACCTTGGTCATTCCTCACCCGCACGACGCTTTATTGGCTCATGCTAATCATTTCGTCGGGTTGTTTGGTTGCCTACAGTGGACTATTGATTCCACCAGGAACCAAAGCCGCCTTCGTCTTCCTTATTTCACCACTTTTATCCTGGATTCTGATCCTGACAGGCATCCCGATAGCCGCCTCGATATCACGAAGGAAGATAAACAGGAGCAATTTTGCGGGCAACAACGACCGCTCGTGATACACGTATCCAGGATTTCCCCCATCTCCTCCGGTGAATTCGTCGGCATGGTCGCCGACCGGCCCGACCAGCCCATTGAATTGAAGACTTTTTGCTGCCGGCTCGTCAACGATCCCCGGGCCCCGCAACAGGAAGAGGCAGCCTATGAGGATTTACCCGTTGTCCGCGAAGTCACCCGGGAGATGCTTCTCGATAATTTCCAACGCGTTAGGAACGAGATCGCTGCCCTGGTCCGGTCCGAACTACAGCGGATCGAAAACACCCCCGAACTGCAGCACCTGCTGATGTAACCCACGGCGGAAAGCTGGAAAAGAAATTTTTTTTGGGGTCATATAAAAAACCTGTTATAACTTCCCGAAATGAATTTGGACCATTCTGCTTTATGGAATGCGTTTACATCGGGTGATGACGAGGCATTCCGTCAGTTGTACAGGCTTTGTTACCCGCAGTTGATGGCATTCGGACGAAAACGTACCCGGGACATGGAACGGATAAAGGATGCCATCAATCAGACCTTTGCCTACTTCTGGGAAAAAAGGGAATCCCTGAGCAGGGTGACCGCTGCCCGGTCCTATATTTATACTTCGTTTTCCAGGAAGCTATCGGGGCTGACGGATTTGAACCAGGGGTTCCTGATCTCTGTTGAGCTTTTGCCCGATGAGCCGGGCGATATCCAGGCTTCTCCCGAGAACCTGCTGATCCGACGGAAAGAAGAGTCCAATCTGCAACAGCATATAGCCCTGGCTATCTCTAAATTATCCGCCCGCAAACGGGAATTGATCCGGCTGCGATATTACGAAGGCCTGGGGCATGAGGAAATCTGCCGCCAAACAGGCCTTTCCTCCCGGACGGTTTATAATAAGCTGCATGAGTCGGTCCAGTTCCTCAAGGCCGAACTTCAATTCCTCTCTCCCGGGGAAAAAGACCTTTTCAGATTGTTTGCCGCCATGTAAAATTTGCCTTAGATGAAATTTTCTTTAAGAAATTCCAAAAATGGCGGGTAAAAATCAGCCCATCGCTCTCTCTATACTATATAAAAGACCTCCTGTGGCCATATTTCCCCCGACGATTGAGACTTTGCTAATGGATGAATCATTCATTAAGGATTGTCTTAATAAAGATGCGGAGGCTAAAGCTTACTGGAAAGCCTTTGAGCAGGCGCACCCGGAATACCTTGAAGTATTGGAGGAGGCGCGCCGGTGTGTGTCGGCGATGTATGCCTGGGGGCAGTCCACGGAGATAGAAGAGCAATGGGACAAATTGCAGGAAATGATCGGGGGGAAGAAAGACGGGTTGAAGGCGCAGGCATCGGAAATGGGCCTTAGAGCCGTCCTGCCGGCAGACGAACCAGTGGACCCGCGCCGGACGAGTCGGTTCCGGAGGCTCGCATGGGGCATCGGGGCGGCAGCGGTCACTGCAGGAGTGTTGATTTGTACAGGTCTTTGGACCAATAAAGGAAAACAACCCCTAACCCCTATATCCTATATTTCGCTTTCCGCTCCGGCGGGGATCGTCCGTGAATGCGGCCTGCCGGATGGCAGTACTGTCTGGCTCGACGCGGGCAGCTCGATACGGTACAGGAATGACCCTTCGGGGAGCAGGGGGATAGTGCTGGTGGAAGGACAGATCTTTTGCAGGATAAAGCACGATGGCGCTCATCCGTTTTCAGTACATACGCCTGCCGGACTGGAGATAAAGGATATCGGAACGGCATTCAGCGTGCAGAGTTACAAAGGGCTGAACAGGGAGGTCGTAAAAGTAGCGGAAGGAGAGGTGGCCGTTCAAAAAGCCGACAATAATCTGCAATTGCTGAAAGAGAACCAGGGCGTTGGTCTCGATGTGCAGAAAGGGGAACTGACGAGAACGGAGAATCCTGCCGGGGGAGACACTTCCTGGATCAGCGGCCGGATTGAATTGAATGACGTGACGTTTGGAGAACTGGCTGTCGTATTAGAGAAGACATTTGATGTACATATATCTTTCGAAAATCCCGATCTTATGAAATGCAGGGCCAGCAGTTCCTTTCACCGGACGGATCCCGTAAGAGACGTTCTGGACGCCCTGAAACTGATTTATGGAGTGACGTACACTATGAAAGGCCAGTCATTGGTCTTGCATGGCGGACCCGGACATCTTTGATTTATTTTTTTTCTTCAAACCAACTACTGCTTATGCGTTTAACAGACCTTCACCGGTATGCAGGACTTTTATGCCTGTGCCTGACTGTCTCATTATTGTTGCCCGCCCCCATACTGCGGGCACAGCAAGCCCCACAGACAACCATTTCCATTTCCTTTAAAGGAGAATCCCTGGATGACTGCCTGCAAAAGATGTCCAAACAAACGGGCATTGGGTTTACCTATGTGGCCGCGGGCCTGAGAAAAATTAAGGCACCCACCGTTTCCTTTCACAATGAAACAGTGGACCATATCCTGCAGCGATTGCTGGAAGGGTCAGGCTACCAGTACAAGATCACAGGCTCGCAGGTGGCAGTCTTCCCCGGAGAGTCCCGCCCTGTAACGTTCACGTCCGAATCCGGTCCCCGCTTATATAAGGGAACTGTCGAGGATTCCAAAGGGAAGTTCCTGGAGGGTGTCAGCGTGTTCAATACGACAACCCGCCGGGGAGCTATTACCGACGCCGCTGGCCAATTTTCTTTATATGCCGTTCCGGGGCAATCCATGGAGCTGTCTTTTGTTGGACATAAGTCGGAACGGGTAGCCGTCCAGCCCAACACGACCGAGCTGCGGATCGTCCTGCAGGAAGATGCGGCGGAGCTGGGCAATACGGTCATCGTGGGGTATTCTACCAAGAGCATGGCGTCGCTGACGGGAGCTGTGCAGACCCTTACCGGCGATGATGTCCGTAGCGGCGTCACGAGCGTCGACGTAGCCTCGATGCTGAAAGGAAAGGTCGTCGGCGTGTATATTTCCGACCAGTTTTCCGGCGATCCGCTGAAGGCCGGCGGTCAATTGCTCGTGCGGGGAACCAGCAGTATGGCAGGGTATGGATACGTTCCTCAGACTGTGCAAGCTTCGCCTTTAGCGGCGCCGACACCGGATTATGGCCCCCTCATCGTAGTAGACGGAATTATCAGCCCATACACCCTGCTGAGGGATGCGGTCAACCCAAGGGATATCAAGACCATCGTTTTCCTTAAAGACGCAGCCTCCACGGCCATTTATGGCTCCAGGGGAGCGGCGGGTGTCATCGTGATCACCACGCGTATGGGCACTTCCGGGAAGACAGTGGTACAGGTGGAGCAGAAATTCGGAGCCAATGTCGCCGAGCGCGGCAACATCCACTATATGAACGCCCCGGAGCTGAGCAATAAATTGCAGACCTACTATACCGAAGGTTGGGCTGCAGATTCCACGAGTTTTACCAGCAGCGGATTCCCGACCTTGCCCTCACTGCTGGCCTATCATCTCCCGACGCCCAGCCAGCTGACGAATACGTACGACTGGACGAAATACAACTTCCGAACGACGACTACCCAGGAGACGAACGCCACCGTAATGGGTGGTACGGATAAGAGTCACTACTATTTCGGATTGGGCTATTACAAGGAAAACGGGACACAAGTAGACAACTACCTGAACCGCTACTCGCTGCGGCTGAATATGGATAATAACGTCTCGAAATTCCTGTCTTTCAACTTCAGCGTCAACGGTATTTTCGATCAGGGTAACGAGCCGTCGTACCCTTCCCTGTATTCGTACCTTCCCTGGTACCTGCCGTATAACCCGGATGGATCGCTCGCAAGCCAGATATCCGTGCCCACGGGCCAGGGGCCTCCCTCCGCGGCACAGCCCAATCCGCTGTACGATAACCAGTTCAACTACAACAAAACGACGCGGGGAAATGTGTTTTCCTCTTTGAAGGTCAGCCTGCATCCTTTTTCCTGGATGACCCTTTCCACGACCAATTCCGCGACCTATATCAATTCAGGCAACGAGGTCTATGACGATGCCCGCAGCTATGTAGGCTCCTCTTTGGGCTCCAACGGGTACCTTGGCACCTCTTCCGCTACCAATACCTCGCTGATGACCTCTAACGTGCTGGACATCTCGAAACACTTTGGATTGAACGGGATCCGCTTCCTGGCGGGCCAGGAGTTCCAGAAGCTTCATACGTCAACCCTGGGCATCAACGTCAATACCATTCCGGCAGGCTTCACCACCATCAATACGGCCCAGAACATAGGCAACTTCGAAGATATACCCGCCTTGCTGCTGCAGATGTATGGCATCGTCATCCCTGCGCCTAATCCCATCACCTATGTCAATGGGACCAAGGTGGACCAGATTAATTTCTCGGCGTTCACCGACGGTGAATATGACTATGCGCAGAAATATTTCGTCACGGGTTCCTTGCGGACGGATGCCTCCACCTCTTTTGGTTCCAACCACCGCTATGGTACCTTCTATTCTTTCGGCGGCGCGTGGCTGGCTAGCCAGGAGGCCTTTGTCCAGCAGTTCAAGCCGATCAGCCTCCTGAAGGTCAGGCTGAACTATGGCACCAATGGTTCCCAGGTAGGCAACCAGTTCCTGGCCCAGACACTGTATAACTTTTCCACTACCACCTACAACGGACAGTCCTATACTTCGCTGAACAGCCTGGGAAATCCGAACCTGACCTGGGAAATCTCCAAGACCACGGATGCGGGCATCGACCTGTCATTGTGGAAGCGGGTCACCCTGACGGCCGACTTTTACAACAAGCGTTCCGACAAGCTGCTGCAGCTCGTGCCCCAGACGGCCGCGGTGGGAATTGCCGACCAGTATGAGAACGTAGGTGCAATCAATAACCGGGGCTGGGAGTTCAACCTGAATACGATCAATATTACCTCCAGAAATTTCTCCTGGTCTACGAATTTCAACATCAGCTTCAATAAGAACAGGATCATCAGCCTGGTGGGAGACTCGCTGCTGGTGGAAAGCAACTACAACTATTATTACATGTATCCCGGCGACGATATCAATGCGGTCAAGGGAGTACAATATGCAGGAGTTAATGCGCAGACGGGGCAGCCCGAGTTCTGGCAACGGCAGATCAATGCGCAGGGGAAGCTGGTCGGAAAGACCCAGGTCGGCACGATCGCGCAGGCGTTAGGGAATGAGGACCGTGCTTCGCTATATACGATCGGATCGACCACGCCGAAATTCAATGGTGGCTTTGCCAATACCTTTGTCTATATACGCCTTACCCTGAGCGTTCTCATGGAATATGTATACGGCACCAAGACCTTCAATGAGGAACGGCTGCAAATGCAGGATGGGGGTATCGCGAATACCACCGAACCGAATAACGCCATCCAATATACCAAGTACCAGCATCCCTGGACAGGTCCGGGCGACACGAAGGCCAATGAGCCTTCCGTCTACTACGCACAGAATTCTGATTTCGGCGGCGCTAATAATAATGCTTCTTACCTCAATTCGTACATGTACGACAACAACAGCTTCCTGCGGATACGGAATATCCGGCTGGATTACAATATCCCCCTTAGCGGACTGGGTAAGGCACTCAGCCGGGCTGTGATTTATTTCAGCATGGATAATGTGTATACCTTGACCAGCCACCATTTCCTGGGTGCGGATCCCGAGGCTCCTTACGTGGGGAGTGGCAGCCTTGGAATCGGAGAGGGAGTGGGTATGCCCCGTCGTTACCTGGGTGGATTGCAATTGAGTTTTTAATCTTAAAAATGAAGATCATGTTATTTGTCAAAAGATATACGTTGATTCCGGGGCTGATCGCCCTGGCTGGTTTTTTTCTTGGCGCCTGCAACAAACAGATCGCGGCGATACATCCCGAAAGCCAGATCAGTCTCAGCGGCATCATGGGCTCCATGGCGGGGATCCAGCAAACATCAGTCGCGAATTACGCCCAGCTTTCACTGATGCAGGGGAACTGGCATAACCTCAGCGAATTCAGGGGAAATACCGTCAGCAGTACGGCCACGGACGATAACATAGGGGACTCGTATAACTATACGCAGAACCCCAACAGTACGGTCAACACCACCTTCTGGCAGAACGCCTATTCCCTGATCGTTACCGTTAACTATACCATCGAGGGCGCGCAGACTTACCTGGCTGGACCAGGGCTGACTACACTGGACTCTACGGATAAGGCTACGTTGCTGCATATAGAAGGGGAGAATTATTTCCTAAGGGCCCTGACGTATTTCCATCTCGTCCGGCTCTACGGTCGTCCTTACTATCAAAACCCCTCCACTAATCCGGGTATCATGATCAAGAACACGTCTGATCCCACCTATATCCCGGGACGCAGCTCCGTGCAGGACTGCTTTACCCAGATCGTGAACGACCTGGACTCGGCGATAATCGATATGTCCGCCATTGATCGGAAGAGCAACGTGTGGGCCAGTAAGGAAGCCGCGTGGGCGCTTCTTTCCAGGGTATACTTGTATGAGGGCGGCACCTATGCCTCTCCGGCTGCCGCCGCCAATACCCTTGCCATCACCTACGCCGATAGTGTCATCAACAGCGGTAAGTTCAGTTTGCTGACGCCCAGGGCTTCCTTCGATACCCTGTATAACAACCAGGGTGGTAACCCCGAGATGATTTTCACGACGGAAAACCAGGATGGGTATCTGACCAATTCGACAGCTGGATGGTATGTCGTTCCAATAACTGACACGTCGGTTTCTCCCGGCCAATTCACTGTCGCGCCCTCCTTCTGGAACAGCTTCGATACTTCGGCTGACTACCGTACTGATTTTATTCAGTTGAATTCTGGTGCGCATATGGTGAGGAAGTATATCATCGGCATGGCCCCCCAGTTTTCGGCTTCCACCGCACCGACCGCCTACCTGCGCCTTGCAGAAATCTATCTGAACCGGGCCGAGGCTTATTTCAAGACCGGGAATACATCCGCCTGCCTCACCGACCTCAATGTCATCCGCACCAGGGCCGGTCTGCAGCCGCTCACCGGCATCACCGGTGCGGCTCTCCAGGACTTACTGATATCCGAACGCCGGAAGGAGCTTTGCTTCGAAGCCGATGCCAGCTTCGATTATTACCGTAATGGGCTGCCCATGACGCGCCCCGCGGGAGACTTTCAGGCCACGGACTTTACGATCCAGCCCACGGACAACAGGGTAGTGCTGCCCTTGCCGGAGAGCGAGATTCTCAGCAATCCTAAACTTTCTCAAAACCCGATGTAAGATGAAGAATATCTGTAGCATAGTATTGGTGTTCGCTCTCCTGGCCGGCCGGCTGGCGGTAGCACAAGGACCATCGGCTCCACGAGTCACTGGCGGGAATGACAATACGACGATCCATGGCAGCCTGAAGGGGTTGCACGCCGGGCGGTGGGTGTACTGGACGTATTTTGGAAAGGACGGTAAGGATTCCGTGCTGTCCGTGGAGGGGGGCTTCACGATCCGTACGCGAATAGAGCCGGGAGAAGGGACACTGTATTGGCTACAGGTAGGCAACGGGAAAACTGCGCCTGTCATCCTCTACTTCGACAAAGGAGAACATGAGATCAAAGGGGCAGATTCTGCCTTTAACAATATTACGCTCAGCGGAGCATCCTATGACGAAGATTACAACGACTATGAGGCCCGGGTGCGCCAGTCGCCGGTATTGCGGGGCAAGGACTCTCTTTTGGCCGCGGCCAAAATCGCTTACGGTAGCAAGGATACGGTGGCCCAGCATCGCCTGTTGCCTCTTTTTAAAGCCAACGACTCGGTTCAGGCGGCCCTTGACCTCGAGTGGGTTCTGAAACACCCGGCATCTCCGTTCAGCGCAGTCCTGATATTTCAGAGCGTCCGCGGGCACCAGCCGGACAGCCTTACGGCGCCTATTGTAGCGGCAATGGATACCAATGCGCTGCATAACCACGTGGGCAAAGCCCTCCTCCAAGCGATGGACATCGCGCTGAAGACGGCCGTCGGGCGTCCGTCGATGGACTTCACCCAACCGGACAGTGCCGGCAAGGAGATCACCCTCAGCAGCTTGAAAGGCAAATATGTGCTGATCGATTTCTGGGCCAGCTGGTGTGGCCCCTGCCGGGCGGAAAACCCCAACGTGAAGGCCAATTATGAAAAATACAAGGATAAGAACTTCACTATCCTGGGAGTTTCCCTTGACAGTCCGGGCGAAAGGGCCAGGTGGCTGAAGGCCGTAGCGGCGGATAAGCTACCCTGGACCCAGGTATCCGACCTGAAGGGCTGGAACAATTCGGCGGCTCAGCTCTATGACATCAAAGCTATTCCGGCCAATTTTCTCCTCGATCCCAACGGAACCATCATCGGGAAGAATTTGAGAGGGGATGAGCTCAGTGATAAGTTGGCGGAGGTATTCGGAAAATAATATAAAAAGTAAAGCCATGTTACCACATAAAATTTTGCTGTTCGCGTCACTCGTTCCACTTTTGGCGGCGGTCCAGGCAACTAACGCGCAAACATCCAGAGCCCAAACCTCCAAAGCGCAAGCTCCCCAAGTCCCTAACACCCAAGCCCCTAACTTCTCTATCACCGGTAAAATCGGTAACATGGATAAACCGGCGAAGGCTTACCTGGATTATTCCGATGGCAATGGAGTCGGTGGGGTGGATTCTTCAGAACTGGTGAACGGCGTTTTTAAATTTTCAGGGTATACCGCCGGTATCTCGACGGCGCGGCTGAGCCTGGATCACACCGGAGAAGGAAAGCAGGCGGCCATTTATAAAGGCGGCGACAATATCTATTTTTATTTCGCCAACGATCACATGGCCATCCGTTCGGCCGACTCCCTGCTCAATGCGCAGGTGAAGGGATCGGAAATGTTTGATGGGTACGTGGCTTACAATAAGGCCATCGGCGGGTCCATTATGCAGATTGACAGGATCGTCAATGCCGAATTCGCCGCCGGAACTCCGGAACAGCAAAAAGATTCTAACTTTATGAAGGTCGTCGATGCGGACTTTCGCAGAAGGATAACCTTAATGAAGAAAAACCAGGTACAGTTTGCAAAGGATCATCCGGATTCATTTTTTGGTGTGGTGGCCCTGTCGGAAGCAGGCGGCATTAACAAAGCGAATGTGGATGCAACCGACTCCATTTTCAGTGCGATAAACCTGAAATGGCGCGACACCAATTTCGGCAAGGCGCTGGCGCAAAAAATTGAGGCGGCGCGTCTGGTGGTTGCTGGTGTGCCGGCGCCCTTGTTCACACTGAAGAATGCCAGTGGCAATCCCTTGTCCCTGGCGGATCTGAAAGGCAAAGTGGTGCTGGTCGATTTTTGGGCAAGCTGGTGCGAACCCTGCCGGGCCGAAAGCCCCAATCTCAAGACCCAATATCAATTGTATAAGGACAAAGGTTTTGAAATCATCTCGGTGTCGCTCGATACAGACAAAAAGAATTGGCTAAAGGCCATTTCCGACGACGGGCTTACCTGGTTACAGGTATCCGACTTGAAAGGCTATAACAGTGAAGTCGTCCGGTCGTACGGGATCGGAGGAGTGCCTTCCTTTTTCCTGATCGGCCGGGATGGGAAAATTATTGCGAATACCAATTTGCAGGGGGCTGCACTTAACCAAAGGCTGGCCGAAATTTTCGGGCACTGACGGACCGCACAACCACTACCATCTATCCGTGCGGAACGGCGCCAGCGGCAGCCCCGATTGACCAAAGATATTCCCAATACCTGCATGGCCCGGGGCAACGCACTCACTTAGGGATTTTTCTTTTTAGGGACCTTGGCGCCTTCCTTCCTTGCTTCGGAAAGACCGATGGCAATCGCTTGTTTGCGGCTGGTTACTTTTTTGCCGCTGCGGCCGCTTTTCAGTGTTCCTTCTTTCTTTTCTTTCATGGCGCGTTCGACCTTGTCGCCGGCGCCTTTGGAATATTTGGCCATAATTTAATGGGTTTTATGGGTATCAATCAATCCTCGTGCCACCGATGCTTTTATTATGGCTGACCGGAGCCGCCCGACGAGCCATATACCTGGCCGGTGGCATAGCTCCCGCTGTTGCAAGCCAGCTGTACGTAGATTCCGCAGAGCTCTGCCGGCTGGCCGGGTCTTCCCAGCGGCGTCTGGCCACCAAAAATCTTTATCTTTTCCTGGGTAGCGCCGCCGCTGACCTGCAAGGCAGTCCAGATGGGGCCCGGCGCCACGCCATTGACCCTGATTCCTTTGGGCCCGAGTTGCTTGGCGAGTGACTTGACATAATTCATAGTAGCGGCCTTTGTCTGGGCATAATCGTATAGATCGGGCGACGGATCATAAGCCTGTTCGGATGTCGTCCCGATGATCACCGAGCCGGGCTTCATATGCGGAAGAGCGGCTTTGATGATCCAGAACGGTGCATAGATATTGGTCTTCATGGTCCAGTCGAACTGCTCCGTCGTTATATCGAGTATAGAGGCATGACTTTGCTGCCTGCCGGCATTGCTGACCAGGATATCCAGACCGCCGAGACCGTCGATCGCTTGCCCGACCATCTTCCGACACCAGGCTTCCTCGCGGATGTCGCCGGGAAGGGCGACCGCTTTCCGGCCTTCTTTTTGGATGAGGTCGATCACTTCGCGGGCATCGGGCTCCTCTGTCGGATAATAGCTGATCGCTACGTCTGCCCCCTCCCGCGCAAAGGCGATGGCAGCCGCGCGTCCCATGCCTGAATCCCCGCCGGTGATCAATGCTTTGCGCCCCATCAGGCGGCCGGAGCCTTTATAACTGGTTTCTCCGTGATCGGGACGGGGGATCATCTTGCCGGCCAGACCGGGCCAGGGCTGGGATTGTCCGTTAAAAGGCGGCTTCGGATATTTGGTTGTGGGGTCCTGTAATGACTCTTCGGGTCCGGGGGCGTCCTGTTTGATGTCGTTCATAGTGATGTTTTTTGATTGATTCGCTTTGAAGTTTGATATGCAATAGATTCAAAGCCTATGCCATGCGACGACAGCTACAACATCCCCGGAAATATATCCCCGAAACCAGGGGTGGCACATCTTCCGGCGGCGGCCATTACAATGGATACGCGGTCTCATTTTTTGTCTCCGAAAGAACAAAAAAGCTAAGCACCTTCTGTACATTCGCCAGATCGGTGATCCGCCGGTAAAACCGGTGGTAGGCCTCCATATCCATAGCAGCCACCCGCAAAACAAAATCCACATCCCCGCTGACCTGAAAGCATTCCATTATCTCGGGGAACCCGCTGATATCCTTTTCGAACTGGCCCAGCGGACTAGTCGCATGATCATGCAGGATCACGTGACTGAAGGCGATCAGGCCCATGTTTATCTGCTTCCGGTCCAGTATCGCGACGACCTTTCGAATCACGCCTTGCTGCTTCAACCGCTTCGTCCGCTCGTGTATCGTCGCCAGTGATTTATGCAACCGCGCCGACATCTCTTTATGCGTCAGCGAAGCATCCTGCTGCAACAACGCCAGGATCTGCAGATCGGTATCATCAAGATGGTTCATAGCCGAAAAATAAGTTAGTTATCAAGACCGTTTCCTGCCGCAGCCGGAAAAAAGCGCAAAAGAAACGACAATATTCGGAAAATTTCCGGTTTTTACAACAGAGATTGTTCGTGCCACCGCAGAAGTCGAACTTTGATGCATTATGGCAAATACCTGTCACCAACTCTGGCATCTGGTCGGCAATACGCCGATGCTCGAGTTGCAATTCACCTGCTCCGGAAACGCCGGCCGCATCTTCGTTAAATGCGAACACTATAACCTGACCGGCAGCATCAAGGACCGCATGGCTCTCTATATTCTCGATCAGGCCTATCAAAATGGCGCCATCTGTCCCGGTGATACTATCGTCGAGGCGACAAGCGGCAATACCGGTATCGCCTTCGCCTCGATCGGAAGGACCCTGGGACACCAGGTGACCATCATCATGCCCGACTGGCTATCTAAGGAGAGGATCGATATCATTAAAAGCCTGGGCGCCCGCGTGATACTGGTCAGCAAGGAGGAAGGCGGTTTCATGAAAAGCATCCGCATCAGCGAAGAACTGGCAGCGAATGGCGGAGTATTCCTGCCGCGCCAGTTCGACAACAGGAGCAATCCATCCGCTCACGAAGCCACCACGGGTCCGGAGATATGGCAACAGCTGGCTTCCAAAGGCCTGAAACCTCATGCCTTCGTCGCTGGCGTGGGCACCGGCGGCACCGTCATGGGGGTAGGGGCTTATCTGAGACGAAAAGACCGCAGCATCCGGATCCATCCGCTTGAGCCGGCCGAATCCCCGACCCTCACCACAGGCCATAAGGTCGGCACTCATCGCATACAAGGCATATCCGATGAGTTCATCCCTTCCATCGTCCACCTGGCGGAACTCGACGGGATCATCCAGGCGCACGACGGCGACGCCATTCTGATGGCGCAGAAACTGTCCCGCGAACTGGGCCTTGCAGTGGGCATCTCATCCGGCGCCAATGTCGTAGGCGCCATCCGCCTGTCTCTTAAGCTCGGGCCCCGGGCCAATGTAGTTACCATCCTGCCCGATAGTAACAAGAAATATTTGAGCACCGACCTCATGCGCGATGAACCCTCCCGGCCCGGCTATATTTCCGCCGAAGTGCGGTTCACCGGTTATGAACCTATCAGCAGATTAGGCCGGCCTATGTGCGCCCCCGGTTTTGATGGATTCATCGAGCCTATAATGCAAGAGAAGATGTAATATTACAAAAATTGTATCCTGATATGTCCGGGTTGATCAGCACCGCCATAGAGCAATTCTATTCAAGTACATTCGAATCGGTAAGGTTGGAGCTTGGCTTGGGGCCCCTCGAATTTGAGCGGAATAAAGAATTGATAAAGCGGCATTTGATCAGCCCCGGAATGGTGATAGCCGACGTTGGCGGCGGCCCCGGCTTGTACGCCGAATGGCTCGCTAAAATGGGTCACGAAGTAATCCTTATAGACCCGGTTCCCAAACATGTGGAGCAGGCGGCCAAACGGGCGGCCAAATTAAAGCGGCACACCTATAAGAGCATATTGGGTGAGGCACGCCACCTTGACATCCCGGATGAATCGGTCGACCTGGTTATCCTGGCGGGGCCCCTGTATCACCTGCAAAAAAAAGAAGAACGCCTCGATACTCTGAAGGAAGCCCGTCGTGTACTGAAAAAGGATGGCATCGTACTTGCCGTCGCCGTCACGTCTGCCGCTTCTACGATGGTAGGGCTGCTCAACGGTTTTATCCATGATGCCTCTTTTATGGAGATGTGTCTCCGTGAGTTGACGTCGGGTATTCATACTGCCCCCGAAAAAGGATGGCCCGGTATCCTGCCGGAGGCATACTATCAGCATCCCGAAGAACTCCGCCTCGAAATCCTCGCAGCCGGATTGCAACATATCTCGACTTATGCCGTGGAAGGCATTGTCTGGCTGGATAGTAAATATTTCGAGAACCGGTCGGATCCTGCAAAAAGAGAATCCTTGTTGAATTTGCTGAGAATAACGGAACAACAACCCTCCCTCCTCGGCCTCAGCCCGCACATCCTGGCGTCTGCCCGCAAACCATAGTTTCCAAAACCCGCCCCCCCTCCGGCGCGGAGCGTCTTCAGGACATCAACCCCGGTTTGGTATGTTCGAGCGGTTGCATGGGCGGGAAACATTCGAGGGGACGGGCATAGGATTGTCGATCTGCCGGAAGGTCATGGAAAATCATAAAGGGTTCATACGGGCGGACGGTCGCCCGGGGGAAGGGGCCGTGTTCGGGTTGTTTTTCCCGGTATAGAGGGGCAGGTATAGGACGATCATTTGTTGACAATAAACCGTTGTATTTTACGTTTTTGCACCGTAACAAACGATCTTGTTCTGATGAAGACCTTCATTACGCTACTCGCCCTGCTCGTAGCCGCTGTCATTGGCTGGTATATTTTTAACTATTACCAATCCAATTCCAAGCCGCTCGTAGTCAACACAAAAACCACGGATACCATGGTCATTGTGCGGGACTCGATCATCAATGCCGGTACCTACGATTCGATCCCCTCCGGGTTCTACCAGGGTATGCTTCCTTGCAAAAACTGTGACGGCATTCAGCGTACAATCCTGTTCACTAATAATGACCATTACAAAATGGAAGAGTTGAACTGGGGAAAGGGGACTCCGGCCAGGGCCGTCGAAGGAACCTGGGAAAAGGAGAAGGAAAAGGGTCATTTCAGATTGTACGAAAATGACAAGCCCATCGCAGAATACCGACTCTCGAAAGATAGCCTGATCAATACCGAGAGTTATGGGACGCAGATACCCGACTCTCTCTCGCATCAATATGCAATGTTCCGTAAGAATACCGCGCCGGAAAACGCTTCCTGGAAAAAGCGGCGGTCCGAAGGCGTGGAGATTCTTGGAACAGGTGTCGATCCCTACTGGAGCGTAGAGATCGACAAGGATAAATACATTCTCTTCAAATCGCCGGCTATCCCCCGACCGGTCATCGTGCCGATTGAGAGACCTCAGCCGACAAAAGACAGCCTTGTGTATTCCATCAGTACCGATGGCGGCAATCTGCTGAAAGTATCGATTGCGCCCGGTTTCTGCACCGATGGACTCAGTGATCATATCTACGAATACCGAATGACCGTCACCTATAAGGGGCAGACATATAAGGGATGCGCAGTTCCGCTGGACAAGGAAATAATTGGGGGAAAATAATATCCGATGTTACCTTTGCAGGCATGCAACTCTCCCACAACAAGGTCCTGGTTACCGGCGGCGCCTCCGGGATCGGCCGCGGCCTCACCGAACGCTTCCTGAAAGACAACAATACCGTCATCATCTGCGGCCGCCGCGAAGACGCCCTCCGGGAAATGGCAGCCCAACATCCCGGTCTCATTACCAAAAAATGCGACCTCGAACTGTCCGAAGAACGCGCGGCGCTCTATCACTGGATAGCTAAAGAACATCCCGATACGAACGTCCTCGTGAATAACGCCGGTATCCAGAATTGGATGAACATTACCGAGAAAGACTTTTTCGAACGTGCTCAAAAAGAGATCGCCATCAATATCGAAGCTCCCCTCCACCTGACCGCCCTGTTCCTCGGCCTCCCCGCGCTGCGCACGGTCCTCAACGTCACCTCGGGCCTTGCCTTCGTCCCCCGGACCTCCCTCGCCGTCTATTCGGCTACCAAGGCCTTCTTCCACTCCTTTACCCTGTCCCTCCGCCACCTCCTGAAAGACCATAACATCGAAGTCATCGAAGTCGTTCCCCCCGCCCTCAATACTGACCTCGGCGGCAAAGGCCTCCACGACGAATTCCCACCCGTAAGCGAATTCATCGAATCGATCTTCAGACAGCTGGCGGAAAACAAACAACAACTGACCTTCGGCTTCAGCGACGCCATGACAAAGGCAGGCCCCGAACAACAAGCCCAGGCCTTCGCCCGCATGAACCCCTGAAACCCTTCAATTTACAGGACAGTACAGGATGGGCGGAATATAACGATAGGTTACATTGCACCGACGTTCGAAATTAAATTAGTAACCCCCTTATCTTCCAGATATCTTGTCATAATGAAGAAGATTCTTATTCTGCCGGCATTCCTTTTGTCCGGCCTTCTGGCCGGCGCGCAGCTCACCCCAACCCATCTCCTTTGCGAGAACCTTCCCGACCCCATCGCCATCGACGTGCTTCAGCCGCGGTTTAGCTGGCAGCTAAAGGCCACCGCTAAAAAGGCCGAACGCGCTCTTTCTCAATCCGCTTACGAGATCCGCGTAGCTCCCGACGATGCATCGTTTGACAAAGAGACAGCCCGGACATGGAGCTCCGGCAGGATCGCCTCTGACCAATCCGTCCACATCTTTTATGCCGGTCAGCCGCTACAATCCGGCAGGCGCTATCACTGGCAGGTCCGTGTCTGGGACGCCAAAGGGAAACCTTCCCGCTGGAGCGAAGCCGCCGCTTTTCGCATGGCCTTGCTGAATACGGCTGACTGGAAAGCGCAATGGATCGAACCCGGCTATGTCGAAGATTCCATCCTGCGGCCCAGTCCTTTCTTCCGCAAAAAATTCACCGTCAGCAAAAAGCTTCGTTCCGCCATCGCCTATATCACCGCCCATGGTCTCTACGACGCCAGTCTCAACGGCCAACGCATCGGAGACGCCCTTCTCACACCGGGCTGGACCAGCTACAACAAACGCCTTCAATACCAGGCTTATGATGTCACCAACCTGCTTCAGCAGGGCGACAACGCCGTCGGCGTGATGCTCGGCAGCGGCTGGTACCGCGGTACCCTCGCCTGGGAGGGGCATAACAATCTATATGGTAAAACACTCGGCCTCCTCTTCCAGCTTACCCTGACCTACACCGACGGCACTACCGAGACTATCGTATCCGATAACAGCTGGAAGTCTTCTACCGGCGAAATAGTCTACTCGGAGATCTATAATGGCGAGATCATCGACGCGCGTAAACAAAAGCCCGGCTGGACCATGGCATCCTACGATGACGCCGCCTGGTCCGGTGTCCATACACCCGGGACGGCGCTCGATAACCTTGTGACCACCTGGAATGAACCGGTGAAAAAACACGAAGTCCTTCACCCGGTACGCATCTTTCGCACCCCTGCCGGTGAGCTTGTCGCCGATTTCGGCCAGAACATGGTGGGCTGGGTCCACATCAAAGTCAAAGGCGCCGCGGGCGACTCGGTAAAGATCTTTCATGCAGAAGTGCTCGATAAGTATGGGAATTTCTATACCACCAACCTCCGCGCCGCTAAAGAAGAAGATATCTATATCCTCAAGGGTAGTGGCGCTGAAGAATCCTTCGAACCACATTTCACCTGGCAGGGCTTCCGCTATATCCGCCTGGAAGGTTATTCCGGCGAGGTCAAACCAGGAGATCTCTATGCGACCGTGTTGTATTCCGATATGTCTCAAACCGGCGCCTTCTCCTGCTCGGACCCCTTGATAAACCAGCTGCAGCACAATATCGAATGGGGGCTGCGCGGTAATTTTCTCGACGTCCCCACTGACTGCCCGCAACGCGACGAACGCCTTGGCTGGACCGGCGACGCCCAGGTCTTCAGCCGCACCGCTTCCTATCTGCGTAATGTCGATAATTTCTTTGCCAAATGGCTTCGCGACGTGGCCGCTGACCAGTTCGCCAGTGGCGCTGTCCCCCATGTAATCCCCAATGTTCTCGGCAATGATGGCGGCTCCACGGGCTGGAGTGATGTATCGACGATCGTGCCCTGGAATATGTACCTCGCCTATGGTGATAAAAAGATCCTGGAGACACAATATCCCAGCATGAAGGCCTGGATAGGCTACATGATCGATCAGAGCCACGAATACCTGTGGAATACCGGCGATCATTTTGGCGACTGGCTCTCGTACTGGCCCGACGGTCATGGCGAACGCGCCGCCAATACTGACTCCTATCTCATCGCGCAAACATTTTTCGCCCATTCTACCCAGCTCGTGATCAACGCCGCCCGCGTCCTTGGCCATGCCGACGATGTGGAAAAATACACGATTGTCCTCCAAAAAGTAAAAGCGGCTTTCCAGCGCGAATATGCAACCCCCGACGGCCGCCTCGTCTCCAATACCCAAACGGCCTACACTCTGGCCCTCCAGTTCGATATGCTGCCCGAAGCAGTCCGCCACTCTGCGGCGGAGCGACTCGTTAAAAACATCAGGGACTACGACAACCACCTGACCACCGGCTTCCTCGGCACCCCCTATCTCTGCCACGTTCTCAGTCGCTTCGGCTATACCGATGTCGCCTACACCTTGCTGTTGCAGCAAACTTATCCTTCCTGGCTCTACCCGGTGAAGATGGGCGCCACCACGATCTGGGAACGCTGGGACGGCCAAAAGACCGACAGTACCTTCGAAGACGCCGGCATGAATAGCTTTAACCACTACGCGTATGGCGCCATTGGCGACTGGCTCTATCGCGTCGCTGCAGGTATCGATACCTACGACTCGGCTCCCGGCTATAAAAAGATCCGCATCATGCCGCATCCCGGCGATAGCCTGACGTACATGAACGCCGATCTCGATACCTACTACGGTCGTATCGCCTCGCATTGGAAACATGAAGGCGGACACCTTACGCTCGACGTGACCATCCCCGTCAATACCACGGCGACAATCTATATTCCGACTCCGGCAGCCGGCGAAGCCTCCGTGACCGAGAGCGGTCTGCCCCTGTCCGCCCATTCCGAGATTAGGCTCATCGGGCGCGAGAACGGTTATGCCATCGTAGAAATAGGTTCCGGCAACTACCATTTCCAAACTAACTGATCATGTAGTTTACCAATTCAACAGACCCATCACCGCCTCATCGCCCGATACCGCTGCCGCGGGTCGCGGGTGCAATGGGTTGAAAACCGTCAATGATTCCAGGCTAAGCACCGTGCTGTTGCTTTCATCTACCCCGCTTCCTTTCATCATTGTCTTGTCGTTCAGCCGAAGCTGCCTGACGAGAAAAGCGTAAACGGCCTGCCGCTTGGAGGGCCCCAAATCATGTTTCTCACCGGTCAGGTGGACATTCTCGACATTTTGAGGAACCCCATACCAGTTATACAACTTCCGGATATAAGGGTATTCGACTCTGGGACAGTTTTTGGTCCAATCGCTGTCGTCGGATATCAGCAGCATGGGCCGGGGGGCTGCCAGAGCGGCGATCTCCACGTTGTTGGTGAGATGGTCGGGGCGATGATGGATGGGCATTCCACTCTCGCAAACGCACCCGCCGAAGAAATATGCCGAGACCATGACTATAGGCACCGAGACTTTTACCCTGCTGTCGATAGCTGTCAGGAGGAAGGTCTGGGTTCCTCCGCCCGAGGCGCCTGTGACGGCTATCCGGGACGAATCGATATCAGGCAAGGAAAGAAGGAAATCCAGAGCCCTGATGCTGTTATAGGTCTGCAACTTGAGGGCCTTGGGAATCTCGTGGGAACATTGCCTGTTGTCCCCGAATCCGACCATGTCGTACGCGAAGACAGTGGCGCCCATCCGCGCCAATGTCGCGCATAGTTTCTGCTCCGACACCTGAAACCGGCCGTCAGGATCGTGGAAATGACCATGCGGGGAAAGAATGCCGGGCATCGAAGAAATACGCTTCGCAGGGTGATAGAGGTTTCCGGTAAGATAATAGCCGGGTAGGGTCTCTATCGCGATGTTCTCTACGATATATCCATGTTGGCGGTGGACGCCGGTCCGGATGACGGTCAAAGGTTGCCGTGGCATATGCTCCAGTTCCGCTCCTTCGAGGATGCCGCGGCGGATCAGGGCCGCCCTTTGTTCCCAGGAGGCCCGGTCATAATATTTAGTGGCCAGATCCTGTAATACCCTGACTGCCTGTTCTTCAGTGTAATAACTTCCTTGGCAGAGATCGGGTCTGGCCGGATTAGGCTGGCAAGAGCTGTCCGTTGTCCAAAGCACCGATAGAAATAAAATCGGCAGGAATCTATAAGTGATCGGGAGCTTAAGCATAGCGAATCGATTTGCTCTGTTAAATGTAAAGTTTTTGGATGGAATTGCCGGGATGCAAATTCTGGGAGATAAAAGGATGGTTATCCAAAGCATAAATAATATTTGTTATATTAGTGTGTCATTGAAAGCCCTGGAACTCGCCGGTTTCAAGTATATTTTAACCCTAAACTAACGATCATGAAGCGAAGTGTATTCCTTCAAATCCCGCTGTTGGCGTCCGCATTGATTGCAAACGCTAAAAATCCCTCAAAAGACAGAGCTAACAAAGGATATAAGGTAGAGGCGGCCAAAGATCGTTTTCAGGAGGAGCTTTTAATTATGGGAACGGTTTCTCAGAGCGACTCGCTTGTAATATCATGGCGTAAAAGTCCTCAAATTGCTTCAAGGGGCACCCGCTGCCGTACATGGAGCTTTTTAAAGTGCGATGCGGTATGGCCAGTGACCTTCTTGAATTGGGACGAGAGATGGGCCACACTGCTGTAGTGCATTTTATTGGCTATTTCAGTTAGGTTAAACTCGTCATACATAAGTAATTCCTTTACCCGTTCGATCTTGTGGTCTATAAGGAATCTTTCGATGGTATGCCCCTCGGTTGCGGAGAAAATGTTGGCCATATACGTATAATTGTGATGTAACCGCTGGCTTAGATGTAAGGATAGGTTGATGGGCAAAGGTTCTTCGGAATAATGGACCAGTTCAATAATGACCTTTTTTATTTTTTCGATCAATATGCTTCTTATATCATCTATTAACTCGAGACCGGATTGTAAAAGGTCCGATCGGATCTGCTCATGTTGGGCAGCAGAAATATCCCCTATGATCTCTGCCTGCCCCAGATCTATCCGTGTATAGTGCAGCCCTAGCTGTGTCAACTCGGCACTGACAACCATTTTGCAGCGAACGCATACCATATTTTTGATATAGATCGTCATAGACTTCGTTTGATAGAAATGTAAAGTGATGAATCGTCCTGTAGAATGCGGATTCTTTGTAGGGAAAATTTATATCGGTTGCCAAGGATGAAGATAGGCAAGTGTTGCGCCAGTGATAATGACGGTTATCATGCCGGCACATGATATTGCCATGGGTTCAAACAACGTTACGTTAAGCTGCCGACCAGGCTGACAAGCCAGGCGGGAAAGACGCCCAACCAAATGATTGCTGCACCTAAAAGGCTTAGTACCAGCAGTCCTGTGAGGTAAGAATAGGGAGGATGGCTGTCAATGGGGAAGTTTTGTCCGTCCGTCCGCATCATGGCAAAGATAAACCGAAGGTAAAAATGACGGAGAAACGCAATTTGGCGGTCCCGGTGGCGATGATGCCTCCTTCATAGGCTTCGTCTGTGTTTGTACCCAGGAATGGACAAGGGTCCTCAGCAAAGCTCGACGATTTAGAGGTAATTAATCTTATACGATTACAGGCATTGATTACATAATTCACACTTCTCCGGGAGGGCGTTATGGTTCGGGCGTTACCGGGTGTGAATTTTACTATTTTTGAGAAGCAAACTGTAACACCTGATAGTTTGAATTGAATCATTTTTACAACTTAAATGATTTCAAGATGACACACAACAGGTATTTTAGTATTGGGTACCTCTAATGTACACGATTGGTCGATGGAAAACAAAGACGTCACTTGCACAGCCAAGTTCACTTATGCGGCGGGCAAGGCGTCTATGCCGGACGGTCTGAACGGGTTTGGTTTTACTTTTCCTGTCCACAGTTTAAAGAGCGGCAAATCGGGCATGGATTCGAAGGCCTATGACGCGATGAAGGCGAAGACCAGCGGAAATATCGTTTTTGTGGCGTCTTCTTCGACGATTATTCCGGGCAGCGGCAGGCACTTCAGCGTAAAGAGCAATGGCAGCCTGACGATCGCGGGGGCGACCAAGCCGGTAGTGCTGATGGCGGCCTGTGTGGTAAAGGCCGATGGATCGATCACTTGTACGGGAACGGATAAGTTGCTGATGAGCGATTACCAGATCAAGCCGCCGACCTATATGCTGGGAGCCTTGAAAACGGGTAATGCGCTGACCATTGACTTTACGATGGTCGTCCGTAAATAGGAAGACTGTGCGTAAAAAAATCATTTCCTCCGGATTGGTCGCCGGGCTATTGTTGCTGCTGTTGAGCGTCATCAGTTTGTATGGAACGGTTTGGTTGTTCCCGACGTTGGGGTGCGATATAATACGGTGAAGTCAGGCCTGATAAATGTAATTTATAGCCGCCACATCATAATGTCTATATTTTTCGGCTTAAGGCCTCAAAATATGAACCGGACTCCGTCCGGTTTAAGTAAACAGTTAAATTAAATCAATACAATGTCTATTCAAACGATTAATCCATCCACGAACAAGACGGAAAAGTCTTTCGAGGAAATGACAGAGAAAGCGGTCGATACGGCGGTAGCACAGGCGGCTAAGGCATTCGACCATTGGAAAAAGACGAGCTACGCGGAGCGGGCGACGTTATTGCATAAGGTGGCTTCGCTGATGCGGGAGAAGAAATCGGCGCTGGCGAAGATCATTACCATGGAGATGGGTAAACTGATCGCCCAGGCGGAAGGGGAGATCACCCTGAGCGCGGATATCATCGATTATTATGCGACTCATGGAGCGGAATTCCTGGCGGATAAGATACTGAAACCGGATCATGGCAATGCCTTTATCCGTTACAGCCCTATTGGCGTGCTGCTAGGGGTGGAGCCGTGGAACTTTCCTTTTTACCAGGTGGCCCGTTTTGCCGCGCCCAATATTATGATCGGCAATACTGTGCTGGTCAAACATGCGTCGATCGTCCCGCAATGTGGTATCCTCCTGGAGGATCTGTTCCGGGAGGCGGGTGCACCCCATGGAGTGTACACGAACCTGTTGATGTCGGGTAAAAGGGCGTCGTTACTGGTGGCGGATGAAAGGATCAAGGGCGTTTCCCTCACAGGCAGCGAAGCGGCAGGGGCGAGTATTGCGGCCGCAGCGGGCAAATACCTGAAGAAATCCGTACTGGAACTGGGGGGTAGTGATGCCTTTATCATCCTGGAGGACGCGGATATCGATCAGGCGGTGGAATGGGCGGTGGTAGGCCGGATGAATAATAACGGGGAATGTTGCGTAGCGGCCAAGCGGTTTATCGCCGTCGAACCGATTGCGGACGAGTTCCTTAAAAAATTCAAAGATAAGCTGTCGAAATTGGTGGTAGGAGATCCGATGGACCCGGCTACACAATTGGGCCCTTTGAGCAGTGAAGAAGCGGCGGTGCAATTGGAGGACCAGGTGTCGCGTTCTGTGAAGGGCGGAGCGAAAGTGTTGCTCGGGGGTAAGCGTGTGGACAGGGCGGGTGCATTTATGCAGCCGACGATCCTGACGGACCTGAAGCCGGGGATCGCAGCTTATCACGAGGAGTTGTTTGGCCCGGTGGCTTCTTTTTACCGGGTGAAGGATGAGCAGGCAGCCATTGTACTCGCGAATGATTCTCCTTTCGGGTTAGGCGGCTCTGTATTTACGAAGGATATTGAGCGGGGCAAGCGGGTGGCTGACCAGATTGACACGGGGATGGTCTTTATTAACCACCCGACCTGGACACAGGCCGATCTGCCTTTCGGCGGCACCAAACGTTCGGGCTATGGCCGTGAACTGTCGGAACTGGGCATCGACGAATTTGTGAATAAGAAATTGATCCGCGTTAGTGAACTCACAGACCCGTTTTAGGCGTATGACCTGTGCAACCTTTTGAAAATAAAGTAGCCTGCCGCTTGTGGAGATCACGGGCGGCAGTTTTTTGGTTGAAATAAATACAAGGGCATGTTGGGGAAGATGATTTTTTCAGTAGCTGTTTTTGTGGTAGCGGGCTGCCATGGTCATTTTAATAATAAAGACTTCCCGACCGGTAAGGCTGTCATTCCGGCGGGTAAACCTGCCCCCCCGGTGAGTGAAGGTGTCATTGAGATGAGTGAACCTTTGCCAGCAAAAGAAGGGACTGTTCCAAGGGACCGAACCATTAATGAGCGCAATGGGTACAATGACATTTTTTTGGATAGCCTGGATGTGGAACGGTTTATTGTAAAGGAAAAGTTGAATGATACGGTAGCGATGGCGATCCGCGCCTTTTATAATGTGAGAAATGACGAGTATGCCTGGTTCTCCAGTGCAGGACTGATAGAGCAGTCGGTTTCCTTCCGCAGTCTCTATTCCGCCGAAAATGATGTTGATTTGTTCAATAAGTCCCTGGAAGATCGGCTGGATGGGCTAAGAACGCGAAGGGGCGCAATTGTTCGGGCAAAAGATCCGTCCACTATCGAAACGGAATTGCAAATAACCGAAAGGTTTATTCAATATGCGAAAAAGAATTATGAGGATATGGGTATTGCATTGACAGCACTGGGAACATATATACCTGCCAAAAGAAGAGCAATTACCGACTTTGCCGATTTTGTATTGGCAAATAACAGCATCAATAATCACTATGCCGCCTTAAATGAGTCTTACAGGCTTTTGAAAGTCCCTTTGCAGCAATATAGCGCTATTGAAAAGAGGGGTGGCTGGCCTGTCATATCGGCGACAGGAAAAGGATACCATGTAGGGGCTGGTGATCCGGGTATTGCCCTCCTTAAAAAGCGCCTGCAAATGACCGGAGAATTGGCAGGCGACGATACCAGCAGGCTTTTTGATACTGCATTGGAAAATGCGGTGAAGGCCTACCAATGGAATCACGGATTTGACACTTCGGGTGTAGTGACAAAAGCTCTGGTAAAAGATATGAATATATCGGTATTGGCCAGAATGGAGCAACTGATCATCAATATGCAAAGAATGCGCTGGATGCCGGTCCATCCGGACGGACTGTTGATCATTGTAAATATCCCTGAATTCGAATTATATGTGGACAGCAACAAAACCATCCTGTTTCAAATGGATGTCGTGGTGGGCGCCGAAGGACATAACACGACGATGTTTTCCGGAAATGTAGGCCAGGTCGTCTTTAGCCCCTATTGGAATATACCGCCGAGTATCGTAAGAAAGGAGGTGGTGCCGGGAATGAGGCGTGAAAGAGAATACCTGGAAAAAAGGCATATGGAGATCTACGGAAGGGAGGGCGGATTGCCGTTGATTCGCCAACGTCCCGGTGCGGACAATGCGCTTGGGAAAGTGAAGTTCTTGTTTCCGAACAATTTTAATATTTACATGCATGACACCCCGGAGAAGGAATTCTTTAACAAAAGTGAAAGGGACCTAAGCCACGGCTGTATCCGGCTGAGTAACGCACCTAAAATGGCGTATTTTCTTTTGAGGAATTCCCCCCTATGGCCGCGGGAGAAAATTGATGCCGCTATGAACAGCGGTCATCAGCAATTTGTAAAACTGGCGCCTCCTGTGCCTGTCATTATTACGTACTACACCGCATGGGTTGATAATAAGGGTGTGCTTCACTTTGCCGGCGATATTTACCGGCACGACCGGCAAATGGCCCAAAAGATGTATATGGATCCGCAGTAGATGCGGCTCATAGCGGTTAAGAAACCTGGGGGTGTCTCATTTTTGTGTGGGCGGCATAGAATTTATCAGCGCTGTAAAAGAAGAGACAGGTGCCGTTCTTGATTTTTTCGATGAGATTCTTATGCCATTTTACGGGTATGGCCGGACAGCCTTCGCTCCTGCCGATATATCCTCTGGCGGCCGCCATACGCTCATTTACATAGGAGGCGCTGTGCATGACGATCCCACGGGCAAAAGCGTTGTCATTGATCCCCTTTTCTTTGCCTTCGAGTTTCAGGGAATAGCCATGATGGCCGATATAGGTGTCGCCGGTAACATAAAAACCCAAACTGCTCTCATAGCTATTGGGTTTGTTGGAGAATTGCGTGGCCATTTCCCTGCCTGAATTCTTACCATGCGAGACATACGTATTGTAGATGAGTGTACGGGTGTTTATGTCGATCACGAACAACCTTTTTTTCGAGGATGGAAGGCTGAGATCGACAATGGAAAGAATGTGGGCATTTCTAATGCCGCCGGCAGCGATCAGCATGTCGAGGCCGGATAGCCCCTGGGTAAAAGCGGATCTGGTCAGACCAAGACTGTCCAGATGAAGGCTGTCATAGATGTTATTTCTATTGTATCCTTTTTGCGCCGGTTTCTGTAATGGTTTGATGGCTGATTCCGGGTTGAAAAGGACGATAAAGGCAGTTGGGAGGCTTATGGAACAGGCCAGCGCGAATACGATGGAAAGATATAGGAATAGGGTATGGTTAATTTTTTTTGTTTGACGCATTAAATATTTTTTAGTGATTGACCGCTGTGCAAAAGAAGCAGAAGGAAGTAGGACGTGCACCGTCCGGGAATGGCTGTAAGGTAACGTATTTGCCCGAGGGGGCCAAATGGTAATCATTCGGTAGGGAGGGTGAAATAGGGAAGTGTGATTGGAGTAAGGACCTCACATGGGAATTATACAATGAATCAGTGGGAAATTGTAATGCTTCCTACCCAAAATAAAGTCAGTTTTGTTGCCGGATGGTACTGGAGATTGCCAAGCCGTAATTTTTCATGAGACTTTTTACATCATTCATTTAGTCTGTTTATGATAACGATCGGCGTATTAAAGGAGCCTTCATTTGAGTCAAGGGTGTCGCTATTGGCCATAGAAGCGGCTGCTTTGATCAAAGCTGGTATTACTGTTTGGATAGAGGCAGGAGCCGGAGTGAAGGCTTTTTGCACGGATGCAGACTATGTGGCGGCCGGCGGGGTGATCAAATCAAGGACGGAGATGATGAATATGGCTGATGTATTGTTGAGCATCAATTACAACGATATCGGTGAGTCCGTAAAGGACAGGGTGCTGATCGGTGTTTATCAGCCCTTGTTCAACAAGACCCTGATGGAGGCCTGGGCGAAGCAGGGTCTCACGGTCTTCAGCCTGGATATGCTGCCCCGGATCACCAGGGCGCAAAGTATGGATGTATTGAGTTCGCAGGCCAATATTGCCGGTTATAAGTCGGTGCTGTTGGCTGCTTCGTTATACCCGCATTATTTTCCGATGATGATGACGGCTGCGGGCAGTGTGGCCCCGGCTAGGGTACTGGTGATAGGGGCCGGTGTCGCAGGTCTGCAGGCGGTAGCGACGGCGCGGCGTTTAGGAGCGGTCGTCGAGGTGTTCGACACCCGTGCCGCAGCGAAAGAAGAGGTGTTAAGCCTGGGTGCGAAGTTTGTGGAAGTGGAAGGCGCTGCCGATGCCTCAAAAGCCGGCGGATATGCGGTGGATCAGAACGCTGATTTTCAGCAAAAGCAGAAGGCGAGTATTGCCGAGCATATTAAGAAGGCAGACATTGTGATCACTACGGCGCAATTATTTGGCAGGAAAGCGCCGGTCTTGGTGACCGGCGAGATGATTGGCACTATGAGGGCGGGTTCGCTCATAATTGACCTGGCGGCATCAACAGGGGGTAATACGGAATTGACCAAGGATAATGCAACCATTCTTTCCGGGCAGGTCACGGTGATAGGCAATAGTAATCTTGCGGCTACGGTTCCGTCGGATGCCAGCAAACTATATGGAAAAAATGTATCGAATTTCATTAGGCTCCTGGTGAATGCGAAGGGCACGATGGAAATAAACCTCAAGGATGAGATCATCAAGGGGGCTTGTGTCGCCACCGGGGGAAGCGTCACTACAACTGTCACACTTAAAGCAGTTTAATCATGAAAACTTTACTTGATTTTATCCAGCAGAATATAGAGATGTTTTATGTGGTCATCCTATCGATCTTCCTGGGGATCGAAGTGATCTCGAAGGTACCTTCGGTATTGCACACGCCTTTGATGAGCGGGGCGAACGCCATTCACGGGGTGATCATTATCGGGGCGATTATCGCTATGGGGGAGGCGGCTCCGGATAATTACCTGGCGCTCGCGCTGGGTTTTATGGCGGTGATCTTCGGCACGTTGAATGTCGTGGGCGGATTCGTGGTAACGGACCGGATGCTGGAAATGTTCAAGACCCGGAAACCGGCTGCGGCAAAAAAGATAAATAATAAATAAGATGATAGCAAACATTTTGACGGTCTGCTATCTGATCGGCTCTGTATCCTTTATCGTGGGGCTGAAGATGTTGGCGCACCCCGATACCGCGCGCAAGGGGAATCTGGTGTCGGCCGGAGGTATGGCGATTGCTATTCTCGCCACGTTGATCCTGTACAGGTCAAATGGTACGCGGCTGCATAATTATGGATGGATGGCAGGGGCCCTGGCGATTGGTGCGGTAATCGGGACTTTAGCGGCCCGAAAGGTAAAGATGACGGCGATGCCGGAACTGGTAAGCCTCTTTAATGGGATGGGCGGTTTGTGTGCGGCGCTGATCTCGATCATCGAGTTTGGCCGGCTTGTGCAGGGTGCGCCGGTACTTCATACGCTGGTTATCCTGGCAGGTCTGATGATCGGAAGTATCTCTTTTTCAGGCAGTATGATAGCTTATGCGAAACTGAGCGGTAAAGTGAAGGATCATGCCTTTCGCGGCCAGCATGTCTTTAACCTGGTGGTGCTGGCGTTGATCCTTTTCTTGGGCGCGTACCTGCTTTGTGGTGCGGCAATGCTGCCGGCATCGGTTATTTTTTACGCGATGCTGGCATTGTCGATTGGTTACGGGATCTTGTTCGTATTACCCATCGGGGGAGCGGATATGCCGGTGGTCATCTCTTTGTTGAATTCCTGCACGGGTATCGCTACAGCTTGCGGGGGATTCCTCTATAATAACCCGGTGATGCTGACGGGGGGTATACTGGTGGGTTCTGCGGGCGCCATACTCACGGTACTCATGTGTAAGGCCATGAACCGGTCCCTGCTGAATGTGCTGGTCGGTTCCTTTAGCGCCAAGCCAGGTTCTTCCGGATCGGGCAAGGAGGAGGCGCATAAGGAAATCACGGTGAGCGATGCGGCGATGGCGATGGCGTACGCGCGCAAGATCCTGATCGTGCCGGGCTATGGTTTGGCGGTGGCCCAGGCGCAGAATACCTGTCATGAGTTGGAGAAGGTATTGAAGGAAAAAGGGGTAGAGGTAAAATATGCCATTCACCCGGTGGCGGGGCGTATGCCGGGGCATATGAACGTATTATTGGCGGAGGCCAATGTGTCTTATGACCTGCTGCTGGACCTGGACCAATCCAACGATGAATTTCCGACGACGGACGTCGTCCTCGTCCTGGGCGCAAACGACGTGGTGAACCCCGCTGCTGAGAATGATCCGTCCAGCCCTATTTATGGTATGAAGATCCTGGACGTGGGAAAGGCAAAATTAGTGATCGTAAACAAACGTACCATGAAGCCTGGCTATGCGGGCATTCAAAATCAACTCTTTTCTCAGCCGAACACGTCTATGCTTTTTGGGGATGCCAAGGATGTCCTGCAGCAACTGATCGAAGGGATTAAGGCGATATGATCAGCGATGGGAGAAATGATCTCTGACAAAGGCGTGCTGTTTATTTTGGGACATTCTATCGGAGTCTTTTATGTCCAGTTTAATGTGTTCAAACTGATGGTCGGACCGCAAAAGATTCAACAATTCCAGCTTGGCGCCGCTTGGCCCGAAGAGAAGCACATCCTGGAAGTTGCGGATAGTATCGCACAGTTTTTGGTAATACTCGGCTTGCTGTTGCTGCTCCTGGTGGTGCATGCCATTCTCACTTTTGCCCGGGCTGAGTTCTTTTTCCCGATGGGCGGACTTATTGGAGATAATCTCTGTCGTGATGGGGTCGGTGGTGAATTCCATTAAATGGGCGTTGGAATGGTCCATCCAGATTGCCAGGTTTTTTGCTGTTGTCATTATTTGATGATTGTAGGTATGAGGTCTGTGCGGAGGGTTTCCTTTATTTCTTCGCATTTTTTTAACTCGGACTCTTTGATCTTGCTGTCCAGTCCATCATTTTTAAGATCGGTACGGATGAGGAAGAACAGGCTCATATAGATATTGGCTATCCAGACGAGGGAAAAGCCTGAAATCAAGTAGCCCCGCCAATCAGGATAGAGTAATTGATACCGGGTGATGATTAGCAGTAAGGCCGTCACATAAAAGCTGAAGCAATACTCGCAGGTGAATAAATAGAAAAATTTACGGTTTAGCAGGGTCTTTCCGAATAGACTTTGTTTTTTGCAGTAGTTCCTGGGCTCGGAAAATATTTCTTCATGAGTCACCGTCCAGGCTATACAGGCTATCGGGATCGACAGGATAAAAAGCCAATAGATCGGTTGGGAAATATACATGAGCAACATACCGCAATATCCTTGCCACAAGAGCATTTGTTCAGATGACAGGAGTCATGTAGGGTATTGAAGGTTGTCATTTATTTAGCTGGCCGGCGATCCTATTTTTACAATATCGGGGAGAGTGGATGGGAGGTTTTTAATGGTGACTTCGCTGTTTGTGAGGTGTGAATTATACTACTAATATACTTTTATGTATAATAGTTGCCGGTGAGAATGTAGGGACCTTTACTACTAAATGCTAATTAAAATAAAGTAACATGAAAACAAACGCGGATTTGCAAAAGGACGTCCAGGATGCGATCAAGTGGGAACCGTTATTGAGTGCGGCGGAGATCGGGGTTACGGCTAAAGAAGGTATTATTACCTTGACGGGAACGGTAGATAGTTACTGGAAGAAAACGGAAGCGGAAGAGGCTGCAAAAAACGTAGCCGGCGTTAAGGCGGTGGTTGAAAAAATCGAGATCAGGTTTGCCAACGATTCCTTTACTAAAGATGACAACGAAATTGCTGCGGAAGTGGTGAATGCGTTTAAATGGAGCATCGAGGTTCCGAACGACAAAGTAAAAGTAAAAGTAGAAAAAGGATGGGTTACCCTGGAGGGAGAATTGGAATGGAATTTTCAAAAGGAGGCCGCAAAGGATGCGGTCCGGGACCTGTTTGGCGTGGCAGGTGTGACGAACAATATCACGATCAAAGCTGACACACTGGACGAGATCGAAAGGAAAGACATTGAAAGCGCACTGGAACGTAACTGGTCATTGAGCGACCAGGAGATCAAGGTAAAGGTTTCCGGGACCAAGGTGACGCTCACGGGCAAGGTGGATTCCTGGTATCAAAAATCGGAAGCGGCGCGGATAGCCTGGAAGGCGCGCGGCGTATGGTCGGTGGAGAACAACCTGGTCGTGGATTATGCGTATGAATTGGCTGATTAGATAATGGGCAGCAGGTTATGCTTCCTGCTCTTTTTTAAATGGAATAATTTTAAAATATATACAATGGCAAATCTGGTTTCGGACAAGGAAGTGTCGGCGGTGAGTAAGTCGTCGACAGTGAAAATATCATCTGGTAAGGGTGATACCATGAAGGCATTGGTGTATCATGGTGCAGGTAAGAAAGCCTGGGAGCAAACGGCCAAGCCTGTCCTGCAGGAGCCGACGGATGCGGTAGTGAGGATCTTGAAGACGACGATCTGCGGAACGGACCTGCATATTATGAAGGGAGATCTTCCGGAAGTAAAGGAGGGCAGGATCTTAGGGCATGAGGGAGTAGGTATCATAGAGGAGGTGGGAAGCTCGGTGAGTAATTTCAAAAAAGGGGATCATGTGATCATCTCCTGCGTTACCTCCTGCGGTAAATGTGATTTTTGTAAGAAAGGGATGTATTCGCATTGCGAAAAGGGAGGCTGGATATTGGGCTATATGATCAATGGTACCCAGGCGGAGTATGTGCGAATACCCTATGCGGATAACAGCCTGTATGCGATTCCCGCAGGCTCAGACGAGGAGGCTCTGGTCATGTTAAGCGATATCCTGCCGACGGGTTTTGAATGCGGGGTGCTGAACGGGCAGGTGAAGCCCGGGGATACGATAGCCATAGTGGGCGCGGGTCCGGTCGGAATGGCGGCCTTATTGACATCTCAGTTTTATACTCCCGCGGACATTATCGTCATAGATCAGGATGATAACCGGTTGAAGGTGGCCAAAACTTTTGGCGCGACGCATATTATCAACAGTTCCACGGAGAATGCTGTGGAAAAGATCATGAGTCTGACCAACGGCAAGGGCGTTGATACGGCTATAGAAGCTGTTGGCGTTGCAGCGACGTTTGAATTATGCGAAGCGATCATTGGGGCTGGCGGTCATATCGCCAATATCGGGGTTCATGGGAAGCCAGTGACGCTTCACCTGGAAACCTTGTGGTCGCGGAATATTTCGATTACGACCCGGCTGGTGGATACCGTGACTACGCCTATGCTGTTTAAGACGGTTCAGTCGAAGAAGATCGAGCCGAAAAAGCTGATTACGCACCGTTTTAAGCTGGATCAGATGATCGAAGCGTATGACACGTTTGAGCACGCCGCGAAGGAAAAGGCGTTGAAAGTGATATTGGAGAATTAAAAAATTGTTCCGATGAAGGCGATAAACTGTTTGCTGATCACTACCTCGAATAACCGGCTGGGCGATACGCTGAATAAGACAGGCGTCTGGCTGGAAGACCTGGCGGCGCCTTATTTTGTATTTAGGGATGCGGGGGAATATGTCACGATGGCCTCGCCGAAGGGGGGACAGATCCCGCTTGATCCGATCTGCCGGTCTAAGGAGGAGGAGACCGCGTACACGAAACGTTTTCAGGGGGATCCGCAGGCCATGTATCATTTTTCTCATTCCCTGCCGCTGAAAGAGGTGAGTGCGGCGCATTTCGATTTGGCATTTGTTGCGGGCGGATATGGCGCGATGTGGGATTTTCCGGAGAATGAAGATCTGAAACACCTGCTGGATGATTTTATAGGCCAGGGCAAACCGATCGGTTTGGTGGGCCATGCGGTCGTGGCGCTGATCGCGCTGACGGCAAAAAACGGAGATCCTTTGGTGAAGGGAAGGGGTATTACAGGCTTTAGTAACAGGGAAGAGAAATTGATGGGTGTAGGAGAGTCTGCTCCTTTTCTGCTGGAAACGAAACTGCTTTCCCTGGGCGCGCATTACCGGGCGGGCGTTGAATTCTCGAGCTACGTAGTCGTTGATGAGAATATCATCACGGGTCAGAACCCGGGCTCGGCGGTTGAAACGGCGACCCGGTTGCTGGAGTACGTGTATGCCCGGGAAAGGGGCACAGAAAACCTTGTTGAAAAATATCCGTCCCTCAATGAAAATGGAAGCTAACCCGCTAATGGGAATGGAGGGGCATGACCACCATCAGATGATGATCGCCGATTTTAGGAAAAGGTTTTATGTGGTGTTGGGGCTTACCGTGCCGATCATGTTGTTGTCTCCGATGATACAGGGTTTCCTGGGTGTTCATTGGTCCTTTTCGGGCGCCCGGTATCTGCTTTTCGGCTTATCGACGGTGGTGTACTTTTACGGGGGCTGGCCTTTTTTAAAGGGGTTGGCGGGTGAGGTTAAGACGAAGACGCCGGGGATGATGTTCTTAATTGGTTTTGCTATTACAGTGGCATATGTCTATAGTGTGGCCGTGGTGTTTGGACTGAAGGGCGAGGATTTCTTCTGGGAACTGGCAACGCTGATCCTGATCATGCTGCTGGGTCATTGGATAGAAATGAAGTCGGTTGCAGGGGCCTCAAAGGACCTGGAATTGCTGGTGCAGTTGATGCCTTCGGAGGCGCACCTGGTGACAGGGGATAAGATACAGGAGGTCAAGACGGATTCCCTGAAAGAAAAAGACATCATCCTCGTGAAGCCGGGGGAAAAGGTGGCGGCCGATGGAGTGATATTGGAGGGCGAGAGCTACTTGAATGAGTCTTTGCTGACGGGGGAATCGAAACCGGTCAGGAAGGTAAAAGGAGATAAAGTGATTGCCGGATCAGTTAATGGGAACGGATCATTTAAGGTTACTGTATCGCACAATGCAAAGGATTCTTATCTGGCCCAGGTAGTGAAGCTGGTGGATGATGCGCAAAAATCAAAATCAAAAACGCAGTTGCTGGCGGATACGGCGGCAAAATGGTTAACGGTTATCGCGATTTTGGCAGGGCTGAGTGCCTTTTTATATTGGGATCTGTCGGGCCAGTTGCTGTCATTTGCCATGGCGAGGATGGTGACGGTGATGGTGATCTGCTGCCCGCATGCGCTCGGACTGGCGGTACCGCTGGTGGTGGCCAGATCGACGGCCATGTCGGCCAAACACGGACTGCTGATCAAGGATCGGACGGCTTTTGAAAATGCCAGGAAGATCACGGTGGTCGTGTTCGATAAAACGGGCACGTTAACGGTGGGAAAGTTCGGGGTATCGAAGGTGGTGGCGCTTCAAAAGGGGTTGGATGAAAAGGAAGTGGTACGGCTGGCGGCGGCGTTGGAACAACGATCGGAGCATCCTATTGCTGCGGGTATCCTGCAAAAGGCAAAGGAACTGTCTGTGGTGGTGCCGGCAGCGGAAAATTTTACCGCCATGACGGGTAAGGGAGTGGCGGGGACAGTAGAAGGTAAAAAGATATTGGTCGTTAGCCCGGCCTACCTGGCGGAAAATACGCTGGCTGTTCCGGAAGGATTCAGGGCGGCGAATGCGGAGACGGTGGTGTTTGTCCTAGTGGATCAGGCTTTAGCGGGCTATATCGCTTTATCGGATACGATAAGGCCGGAGTCCGCTGATGCAGTTAAGACATTGAAAGAAAATCACATCAAATCGATATTGCTGACGGGCGACAATAACAAAGTCGCCAAAAGTGTGAGTGATACGCTCGGCATGGATAGTTATATAGCGGAGGTGTTGCCCCAGCAGAAATTGGAAAAGATAAAAGAGTTGCAGGGGAAAGGTGAATTTGTAGCCATGACAGGGGACGGGGTCAACGATGCCCCGGCATTGGCGCAGGCGGATATCGGGATTGCGGTCGGCAGCGGCAGCGAGGTGGCGGCGGAAACGGCGGGTATCGTGCTGGTGAATAGCAACCCGAAGGATATCGTAAGCCTGATCTTGTTCGGCAAAGCGACGTACCGGAAGATGATCCAGAATCTGATCTGGGCGACGGGTTATAATGTGATAGCGCTGCCCCTGGCGGCGGGGGTGCTGTATAGGCAGGGTATCCTGCTGAGTCCTGCGGCGGGGGCGGGGCTGATGACGGTCAGTACTATTGTGGTTGCGATCAATGCGGGGTTATTAAAAATTAAAGGATAGTATTCATTCATTACATAAAATAAACAGTATGATGTACAATGGCGGTTTTTGGGGCATGAACCTGATCTGGTGGTTTATCTGGATGGGGATGATTTTTTGGATTTTTGCGACGCCCTATAGTATTCCGGGTCAGCGGTTCAAAAAGGATTCGGCATTCGATATCCTGCGCAAGCGGTATGCTGCTGGGGAATTGACGACGGAGGAGTATAAGGAGAAGAAGAAGGTGCTGGAGGTGGATTTGGGAAAGGTGTGAATCACCTCAGGCCCTGTTGCAGCACTCGTGGGAATCGGGTCTATTCCCGGTGCGTCTTACAAAAGAACAGGTTCGCAACAGTCCCGATATCTAAAGTCCATGGGATGTTTTTTTCAGTACTGTTTTTATCATGATGATAGTGTTAGTAAATGTTTATTGGTGTATTGAATGGATGGGGTTTTCGCCAGGATGAGCAGTACCTGGTGTTCCGACCGGTCATCGGTCAGGGTGATCGCATTTTCTTCCTGCTGCACGCCATCTAAGTCGACGGTGGTCTTTTCGCTGCTTTTGTTTTGAAGGATCACAATGTGATAAAGGGTGTTTTTATACCGGTAGTGTATTTTGACCGACTCCCATTCTTCGGGTATACAGGGGACAAATGTCAATCGGTTGTCCGCCTGTTGGAGGCCGAGAAAAGACTCTATAATAAGCCGGTATAGCCAGCCGGCGGAACCGGTGTACCAGGTCCAGCCACCGCGCCCCGTGTGCGGCGCAAGGGCGTATACGTCTGCGGCCAGCACATAGGGTTCTACTTTGTAGGTGGTAATGGCGGCGGAAGTTTTGCCGTGGTTGATGGGATTGATCATGTTCAGTAATTCCCATACCCGTTGGTTATTGCCCAAGCGGGCGAAGGCAATGATCATCCATACGGCGGCGTGGGTGTATTGGCCGCCGTTCTCCCTGATCCCCGGAACATAACCCTTGATGTAACCCGGGTTTAATGCAGACCGGTCAAATGCCGGCTCCAATAGCTGAATGATACCGGCGTCTTTGTGCACGAGTTTTTCGTAGGCCATTTCCATGGCGGCACCCGCGCGGCCGGGTTCTCCCGCGCCGGACAGCACAGACCAGCTCTGTGCGATGGAATCGATCTTGCATTCTTCATCCTGTTTGGATCCAAGGGGCGTGCCATTATCGAACCAGGCTCTGATGTACCATTCCCCATCCCATGCATGGGCATTGATATTTTCCTTGAGTTCTTGCGCTTGTTTTTTACACTCATCGGCAAAATCCGGATCTTTGTGGGTGTGCGCAATTTCTGTGAACCGGCTGAGTATCTCGTACAGAAAAAATGCCAGCCAGACGCTTTCTCCCTTTCCAAGGGGACCTACTTTGTCAAAGCCGTCGTTCCAGTCGCCCGTTCCTATTAAAGGCAGGCCGTGTGCGCCGTAATGGAATCCATGTCTGATCGCGCGGACGCAGTGCTCATACAAGGGAGCGGGCTGAGCGGAGGGGCCGGGGCTTTCATAATAAGACTCTTCATCGGGGTTCAATGGGCGCCCTTCCAGAAAATAGACGGGCTCTTCCAATATGCCGGCGTCGCCGGTATGAGTGATATAAAGGGAAGTCACAAAAGGCAGCCAAAGAAAATCATCCGAGATGCGGGTACGCACGCCGCTGCCGAGTGGGGGATGCCACCAATGCTGTACATCCCCTTCTTTAAACTGCCGGGACGCGCTGAGAAGGATTTGCTGGCGGGCGAACTGCGGCGCTGCATGAAGCAGCGACAATACATCCTGCAACTGATCCCTGAACCCAAAGGCGCCGCCCGATTGATAGAAACCGCTGCGTCCCCAAAGCCTGGAAGAAATGATCTGGTAAATGAGCCAGCCATTTGCGATGAGATTCAGCGCCGCGTCGGGGGTTTGCACCTGCAAGGCGCCGGTGGTCTGTTTCCAATAGTTTTTTACTTTGTCCAATGCGTCATGGGCGACGGTAGGGCCCCGGAATTGCCGGGCCAGCGCGCTTGCACTGGTGCTGGTGGTTCCTGCCCCCAGCCTGAAAACGATTTCCTGTTCTTCTCCGGCTGCCAGGTCGAATGGAACCTGGATGGCCGCACAGGGATCCAAAGCCAGTCCCATTTTTCCGGAAAGATGGAAGCGCATCATGCCGTCGGGCTTTTGCAAGCTGCCGTTGCGGCCGATAAATTCGGCGCGGTCACCGGTGAAGGTTCTTTTCAGATAGTCTACGTCGAAAAAAGCGACCCGCCCGGAAAATTCGGTATTGTACAGGTCTTTAGCAAAAAACGCCCCGCTGTCCGGATCTATCTCGGTGTGAATGTACATGGCGGTTTTCGCCCGGTCGCTACCGAGTACCCATTCTATATAACCGGTCACCGAAAGCGTACGCGCACGGTCGGACTCGTTGCGTATTTTTATTTTGGTGAATTTTATAGCGGCGGTCGTATCGACGTATACGGTCATTTCTGAATAGATGCCGTCTTCGATATGTTCGAAGACGCTGTAGCCCAGCCCGTGACGGGTAATATAGGAGGAAGAGCCTCCGGCAGGCAGGGGGGTGGTTGACCAGTAATGGGCGGTCTCTTCATCCCTGAGATAAAAGGCTTCTCCTCCCTTATCGCAAACCGGATCGTTGTTCCAGGGTGTGAGGCGCAATTCATGGGCATTTTCCGTCCAGGTATAGGCGCTTCCGCTTTCTGAAATGACGGTGCCGAAGTTGGGGTTGGCAATGACGTTGACCCAGGGCGCAGGCGTTTTTTGCTTGCCGCCGGTGACAATGACATACTCGCTCCCATCCGGTGTGAAGCCGCCTGTTCCATTAAAAAAGAGCAGATCCGATGATGGAGTAAGGGAAGCGGGCGACGGAGTATAGGTTCTCGGGGGGGAAATGCGGGGAATGACGGCCCTGGAAAGCTGTTTGCGTTTAACGTGATCGGCCAGGGTTCCTCCGCTGTCGGCAATGATAATCCTTGCCACTGTTTGAAATAAGATGCGGTCCTCACTGGATATCTGTTCGGCCGCCCGCACAAAAATGCCGCCCGGACGGTCTCTTACTTCGGTGGGGATAAGGGCCTGGATGTCATTTTGAAAGGACTGCCGGTAGCCGTTGTGTTCTTCGTTCCAGATCACCAGGTCTACGGTGATCCCTTTCAGTCGCCAGTAGACGTGCGCCTGGATCAATTGTCTGACCAGTTGCATATTGGCCTGTTTCTCAACTTTTAAGAGCACAATGGGTAAGTCTCCTGAAATAGAATAGCCCCATAAGCCCGACTGTCCCCGGTGATTGCTGATCAGTATCGCGGGATCTGCACGGAAGGAGGAGTTCGCAAACAGGATGGAGCTGGCGAGGCGTCCGTAGAGTTGGGCATCGGATTCGGAGGCATCGATCTGCCGGAGTAATACCTGGCTGTGTGTCCATGCCATTTCAAATACGCGGTCTTTGTGCGGTTTGTTGTCCTGGTATTTATTGATCAGGCCCTGGCAACCGTCTTTCGTCTCGGCGATACCGGTCACCAGATCGATCGTCACCGTTTCTTCAGGGTCGAGAGTTATTTTGCACCGGATCGCGACAATAGGATCTAAGACGGAGCCCTGATTGCCGGCGAGGGGGCCGTCATTGTACATGGCTTGTGGATTCACGAGGGTATTTCCGCGGCCGATAAATGCCATCCGGTCCGTTTCATAGGATATTTCCTCGGTGGATTTTCCTTCAACGGTCATCAGGTGAAACATCCACGGCAATTGTTCTTCGGCGAATCGTGGTCGCCTTGTACAGAGGATGGCATTCCGGGGATGAATGATCTCGGTTTGTACAAAGAGATTGCTGAAGGCAGGCTGCATCGTGTCTGAAGCGCCGGAGGCGAGGACGACTTCGGCGTAGCTGGTGACTTCGATGATCCTTCGGGCGCCGGAACAGTTGGTGAGGAGGACCCTTCGCATTTCAATATCATCTTCGGGGGAAACCACGATCACGGTATGTGTTTCGATGCCCTGATAGATCGTGCGAAAGTCGACCCTGCCCTGGGAAAACGCGGCTTCGTATTTGTCTGCCTTTTGTAGGGTGGGCTGATGGGTATTTGACCAGAAGACGCCATTTTGAAGGTCGCGTATAAAGCAAAAGGTGCCCCGGTCGTCGCAGGTGCCGTCTTCGCGCCAGCGGGTAACGGCAAGGTCTTTCCAACGGCTGTATCCTCCGCCGGCGTTGGTGGTCATGACATGATACCTGCCGTTCGACAGCAACTGTACTTCGGGCAACGGGGTGTCCGGCGTATTGATCACTCTTGTTTCGGTGCTGCCGGCGGCATAATTGATATCGGCAATATCGGTGGTATGCCGGAAGAACGTGGTCGCTTTGGGGATCCGTTCCTGTAGTAATAAAAGGGTCGCCTTGAACTGCGGTTCGGATTCAAATAGTCTTTGCATCGGTTTGTCGAGCAGCAGGTAAGCCAGTGCCAATAAGCTCATCCCATGGTGATGCACCATGAACGAATAGACGATGGCGCTGGATTGCCCGCGTTGCAACCGCGAGGGGGTGTAATCGATGGATTCATAAAAACCGTAGCGTCCTTCCAATCCATTTTGATGGAGGACTTCCAGGTTTTTGCATGCTTTTTCGGGCGACATGATCAATGCAAGGGTGGACGCGTAGGGGGCAATCACGGAATCTTCGTTGAGTCCCCTTTTCAACCCCAGCCCGGGGGCGCCGAAGGCTCGGTATTGGTAATTGGAATTGGCGTTGAGCGTATTGTAACCCGACTCTGAGATCCCCCAGGGCTTGCCGGTTTTTTTCCCATAGTCGATCTGCCATTCCACGGCGCCTTTACAGGACTGGCCGAGCAGGGTGTTTTCATAGGTAGGCATCACCAGCAGTGGCATCAGGTATTCAAACATGGAACCGCTCCAGGAAAGAAGGATGGGATTGCCGTCCACGTTGGTCAATAAGCGGCTGAGGGCAAACCAGCTTTCCTCGGGTAATTTTCCCTGCGCGATGCAGGTAAAGATGCAGAGCCTCACTTCGGAGGCTAGCAGATCATAGAAGCTGGTATCGGCCAGGTGATCCTGGACATTGTACCCGATGGTAAGGAGGTTACTCGATTTATTGTAAAGGAAATCCCAGTGCATGTCGGCCAGCTCATTACACTGCAGGGCAAGCCGTTCTGCCGAAGCAATTTGTCCGCTGGCCAGATAAATGGATTGGACCAGGGCGACCTGAAGCGAGTCCAGCCATTTGTTTTCATCGGGCGTGTGGTCGGCGGTTTGCAGGGTTTTTACTTCATCCTGTAATTCCCTGGCTGTATTCAGCAATTTGGCCAGGGTGTCATATATGTTCATGGAAGCAAGTGAGGCGAATGCCGGCGGAGCAGTCGCCAATAAGAACCAGGGAGTGAAGATCCGGAAATCTTCCTGCCGGTCGGCTAACTGTTTCGCCAGTATCCGCTTCCACCGGTCGGCTTCGCTTTCCGGACCGGCATCCGCTTGTGCAGGAATGGCACCAAGGTCTTTGGATAGCAGCGCATAGTATTTGTTGACTTCATGGCAATTCATGACGCTGTTGCCGGCCAGGTCCAGGTCGCGTGTAAAGGCTTCCGGTAAGCCGGTTTCTTTTTGTTGCAGGGCGTCGGTCAGGACGTGCAGCGTATCTCGTAATCCTGCAAAACAGGCCGGGGTCAGTATCTGTTGATGGGGTATGGCAAGAATGCCTTGTCGAAGGACCAGTAAATGGCCGGCAAGATTACCGCTGTCGACGGTGGAAATGTATTTGGGCAACAGGGGACTTAGAGACACGGTATCGTACCAGTTGTAAAAATGGCCCCTATACCGTTCCATATTTTCCATAGTGCCGACCGTTTTCGCCGTGCGGTCCAAAAATTGCGCCGTCGTGATGTAACCGAAGTCACGGGCTGTTAAGTTGGCCAGTAAGGCGAGTCCGATATTGGTAGGAGAGGTACGGTGCGCTATTTGTTCTATCGGCTGTTCCTGGAAATTATCGGGCGGTAGCCAGTTTTCTTCGGCTACGACAAAGCGTTCGAAGAAGCTCCATGTTTTCCTGGCCAGTATTTGCAGGAACAGATGTTGCCCGATGGAAAGTTTGGCGACTTGTTGGGCCAAAGGTCTGCTGGTAAGCCAGGTAATCAACGGAGCCGTCAGCCACAGCAGGAGAATGGGCCCTGCTACCAGGATCTTCGCCGGGGAATGGATCCCTATAAAGAAGAAAAGCGCGGAAGCCAGAAAAGGCTCGATCCACATGAAGGAATAGGAGGCGGATAAGCTGCCGGGTTGGCTGACGCGGGGATGCAGTGTCGGGTTCCATTCCAGCAGGTGTTTTTTGGTAATGATCATTCTCCATAGGGTGAGCAGAATGGCCGCTCCATTGGAGAACGCCTGGTACGGCAGGCAGATCAGCGTGAATAGTGTTTTGGCCGAGATATCCCTGGTGTTGCGGAGGGAGTTTTTCAGGTGATGCGCGATGACGACGTCTTTGGGTTTTTGAAGGGTATCCCAGAGGGACTCGATAAAAATCGGGAAAATGATGATCGCGGAGACGGCCATGACCCAGAAGAAGGAGGAAGGCAATGCCACCCATCCCAGCAGTAGCAGAATGGTAAGTGCGATCGGAACGAGGCTTTGCCTGATATTGTTAAATATTTTCCAGCGGGAGAGCCCGGAGATCGGGTTTTTTTGCCATTTTTTACCAGGGCCCGGCGCCACAGGCAGAAAGAAAGGGAATATCTGCCAGTCTCCCCTGATCCAGCGCACGCGCATCATGATGTCGGCATAATAGGTGGCGGGATATTTCTCAAACAGTTGGACATCGCTCAATAGTCCGGATCGGATATAGCTACCTTCCAGGAGATCGTGGCTCAGGATCCTGTTTTCTAAAAACCGGCCGTCGAGTACTTTCTGAAAGGTATCTACGTCGTAAATGCCTTTTCCGATATAGGAACCCTCCGCGAACAGATCCTGGTATACGTCTGAAGAGGCGCGGGTATAAGGGTCGATACCGGGCTCGTTGCCGTGCATCCGGGTATAGCGGGAACTCGTTATATCCGGCAAACTCACGGTGATCCTGGGTTGAAGGATGCCGTATCCCCGGGTGACGCGCTTCTTTTTTTCGTCATACCATGGCCGGTTCAGCGGATGGGCAATGGTACCGATCAATTTCCAGGCGGTGCCCAGCGGCAACTGGGTATCGGCATCCAGGGTAATGACGTATTTTATTTGAGGAAAAAGGAATTTGTCGCCGGTTAGGAGGGAAAACCGGTCTTCGCCCTTCCCCCGTAACAAGCAGTTCAAATCCGTTAGTTTGCCTCGCTTTCTTTCGTATCCCATCCAGACCTGCTCCGCGGAATTCCATTTTCGTGGCCGGTGAAAGAGGTAAAAAAGGTCCTTGTTTTCCCGTTGATATTTTTTATTCAGTTGTGCGATGCCCTGCTGTGCGGTGTCGAGAAGCGCCTGGTCTTCGGGCAGCGTTTCCGTGGAGGCATCGGTGAAGTCGGTTAACAAGCCGAAGTGCAGGTGATCATGTCTGTTGGAGAGGAAACGAACTTCCAGGGACTCCACCAGATCTTCAATGGTCTCCGTCGACTTGAGCATGGCCGGGATGACGACCAGGGTACGGGCTTCGGGAGGGATCCGGCGGGAAAAATCCATGCGGGGTAATAAATGCGGCTTGACGAGTAAAGTGGATATAAAGTTGACAAAGGAGAGGGCAAACTGACTGGAACACAGCAGGGACAGGAGGGCGACGACAACGAGGAGACCCTTATTTTTGGTATCTGAATAAGCCATGGTGAGCAAGCCGGCGCAGATGGCGAGTGAGATCAACCCGATAAAACCCAGGTACAGGGACAGCGCCTTTCGATGCAATGCGGCTTGTATCTTTTGGAGGACAGACAGGTGCATTTTTGCCAACGTTTGGGTTTGACACAGGCCGGGCCCGATCAGGTAGTAGCCCACATGGGCTGATCGTTCATCGATGTCGATGCCGGGCGTTCTGTCTTTCGTGAGCTGAATGGCTATCCGGGCGATTTCCTGCTCGGTCGATCTGCTTTTTTTGGCAATGCCTTCCACTACCCGGCGATACCGGTCGCGGGTGGAGAAATCCATTGAACGGTAGATCCCTCCGCTATCTTCCAGCAGGGTTTGTTCGACAACGCTGTTGGTTTCTACAAAATGCCGCCAGTCGAACGCGCCGAGCAATCGAAGGCTGCCGATACTGTTGCTGATGGAAACCTGGTCTGCCGTTTGTTTCTTGTTTTCCGCATTCACCAGCTCGGTGCCGGTCAGTCCGCTGTCTGCCAATTGCTCTTCGATCCAGTTGAGCGACATACCCAGTCCGGGGCCTTTCCCGCGCAGCTGACGGGTCAGTTCGGAGACAAAGGCACTGACCACCGGCGGCCCTGACCGCGCCATGTCGGCAATGACCAGGATCAGGTTTTTACGGTCCTTTTCCGTCGTTTCGATCATTTTCCCCGCCCAGTAGTCCGCCAGGTTCCTATCCACTTTATCGATGGCGATGAGGGCGGCTACGCGCCGGATATTTTCGATCAGGGCAAAGCGCAGCATGATGGGCACCGCCCATAGTTCTCCTATTTGCAGGTGGGTGACGGTTTGATACGCTTTTATGAAATGGCCCAGGTTATCGTCGTCTAGTTTTCCGTCGCTATGGGAAATGATCTGAAGGGCGATATCATAGACGCGGGTAAAGCTGGCGGACGACCCATCCAAGAGCTGGGGCAGGTCTTCACTGTAATTTTTGGGGAAATGTGTTTTGGCTATCCGGATATTTTCTTCTATCAGGTAGAAATTATCGATCAGCCATTCCCCGGCGGGGGTAACCTGGTATTTTTTTTTGATGGAATCGTTCAGGAGTTTTCGTACTTCCTGCAACATCTGTTCATTGTCCGCCAGCCGTTTGAGTAAATGGTCTTTTGCGGGTTTGGAACTCAACGTATGTTTTTGGGCGAGGGTTTTGCCAAAACGTTCGATCTGCTCCGAACTGAATAGCTCTTCCCTGAGCGGATCTTCCTGCCCGTAACGGAGCGGGGCGTTACCGGGCTGAAAAATTGCCTTCATGCCGGCTATGTATTCATGCGATTCCTGAATCGATGTGGAGGTCATAGGTTGCTGTTTTATGCTATCACCTATCCCATTTCCAGTTGCGGATCTCCGGCAGGTCCTGGCCGTGTTCGTCGATGTAATGCTTGTGCTCTATCAGTTTGTCGTGAATCATCTGCTTGAGATAATCCGCCTGGCTGCCCAGATGCGGCAGGCGGTCTATCACATCCTGGACCAGGTGGAACCGGTCAAGGTCATTCTGCACCCGCATGTCGAAGGGGGTAGTGATAGTGCCTTCTTCCTTATAACCCCTGACGTGCATATGTCGGTTGGTCCGGCGGTAGGTGAGCCGGTGAACCAGCCACGGATAGCCATGAAAGCCGAATACAATATGCTTGTCCTTGGTGAACAGCGCATCGTAATCCGTCTCGTTTAGTCCGTGCGGATGTTCGGTGGCGGGTTGCAGCCGCATCAGGTCGACGACGTTGATGACGCGGATCTTCAGGATTGGCAGATGTTCACGCAGGATGGAAACAGCGGCCAGGATTTCCAGGGTAGGGGTATCACCGCAGCAGGCCATGATTACATCTGGTTCTCCTCCCTGGTCGTTGCTGGCCCATTGCCAGATGCCGATGCCTTCCGTGCAGTGCATCACCGCTTCGTCCATGGTCAGCCATTGGGGCAGGGCGTGTTTGCCTGCTACGACCACGTTGACGTAGTGCCGGCTGCGGAGGCAGTGGTCGACGACCGATAAGAGGCAGTTGGCGTCGGGAGGAAGATAGACGCGCACGATGTCGGCCTTTTTATTGATGACGTGGTCGAGGAAGCCGGGATCCTGATGGGTAAAGCCGTTGTGGTCCTGCTGCCAGACATGGGAAGCCAGCAGGTAGTTCAGCGAAGCGATCTTCCTTCGCCAGGGCAGTTCCAAAGTGACTTTCAGCCACTTGGCGTGCTGGCTGAACATCGAATCGACGATGCGGATGAACGCCTCATAGCTGTTGAACAGGCCATGCCGGCCGGTGAGCAGGTAACCCTCCAGCCAGCCCTCGCACTGATGTTCGCTGAGCATGGAGTCAAGCACGCGCCCGGCCGGCGCAAGGAATTCATCGTTTGTTTCTGTCCGGGCGTCCCATTGTCGATTGGTGGCCTGGAAAACATCGCCCAATAAATTGGACAGGGTCTCGTCGGGGCCAAAGAGACGGAAATTGCGCTGGTCCTGGTTGATCCTGGCCAGATCCCGCAGGAACGCACCGAGTACCTGGGTATCGTTGGCCTCACGGGCGCCGGGCGAAGTTACCTGGACGGCATGGTCGTGGAAGTCGGGCATGCGCAGGTCGCGTAGGAGCAGGCCGCCATTGGCATGTGGGTTGGAGCCCATCCGCCGGTCGCCGGTCGGCGCGAGCTCGGCGAGTTCGGCGATGAGTCGGCCATTGGCATCGAAGAGTTCTTCTGCCTTATATGTTTTCATCCAGCTTTCCAATAATTGGACATGATCCGGGTGACTGGGATCGACCAGCAGCGGGACCTGGTGTGACCGGAAGGTGCCTTCAATGGGCAGGCCGTCGACGACTTTGGGTCCGGTCCATCCTTTGGGTGAGCGTAATACGATCATAGGCCAGCGGGGCCGGGTCGTATCCTTATTTTCCCGCGCATTCTCCTGAATTCGCCGGATGTCGGCGATGACTTTCTCCATCGTGCCGGCCATGAGCTGGTGCATCTTTTCCGGCTCATCGCCTTCTACAAAGTAGGGCGTCCAGCCGTTGCCCCGGAGCAGTTGGTCCAGTTCCTCGTGTTCTATGCGCGCCAGGATCGTGGGATTGCTGATCTTGTACCCGTTGAGGTGGAGGATCGGCAGTACGACCCCGTCGGTAACGGGATCGAGCAGCTTATTGGACTGCCAGGAGGTGGCCAGAGGTCCCGTTTCCGCTTCCCCATCGCCGATGACGCAGGCGACGATGAGACCGGGATTGTCAAAGGCCGCTCCGAAAGCATGACTGAGGGAGTACCCCAGCTCTCCGCCTTCGTGAATCGAGCCTGGCGTCGTTGGTGCTACATGGCTGGAGATGCCCCCGGGAAAGGAGAATTGCTTAAAGAGCTTTTTCAGGCCTGCTTCATCCTGCGCGACATCCGGATAGACCTCGCTCCAGGTGCCTTCGAGGTAAGTATTGCCTACGAGGGCAGCACCGCCGTGTCCGGGACCGGCCACGTAGAACATATTCAGGTCATATTTTTTGATGACCCTGTTCAAATGGACATAGATGAAGTTCTGACCGGGAACCGTACCCCAATGCCCGACCACCAGGGGTTTAATATGTTCCATGGTCAGGGGTTCTTTCAGCAGGGGGTTGGCGTACAGGTAAATCTGTCCCACCGATACATAGTTGGCGGCGCGCCAGTAGGCATTGATCTTTCGAAGCAGCTCTTTCGATAAAGGTTGGGGGGCATCGGTTTCTTCTGCCTCCTGAAGGCGCTCTTTACCCGTACCGTTTACCTGTTTTATGGGTGATTCGAGTATCATGTTTTTCTTGTTTTAACAGGGCAGGACGAAAGGTCCACCAAGTCTGTAAAGCTGAGTACACTTTCAGGATAAATGATTACACATTTTGCCTATTTTGTTACATGATTCACACTTGTGGGTCGATGGAGAATTCCTGTTTCCCAAAGTGTGAATTGTATAAATTGTTCGCGCGGGAATGTAATAAATCAAGGACTGATCCGGGGTAATTTTATATAGCGGCATAAATAGCATTTTATATGGAACGCAATAGCAATAGTATCGTTGGTTACCGGGTGGTAACGACTGAGGGAGAGATCGGTAAAGTGGATGAGTTTTACTTTGATGATGAAACCTGGACGATACGCTATGTGATCGTAAAAATGGAAGAGGGGCTGGCTGGCCGGAAGGTATTGATAACTACCGGCTCACTGGTAAAGGACCATAGGGAGCCGGGCGTATTTTTTGTTCCCTATACGAAGGATCAGATAATGAGCAGTCCCGTGATCGATACCGATAATCCCGTGTCCCGGCAGCAGGAGAATGACCTGTATTGGCATTATGGCGGGAACAGGTATTGGGAAGGAGGCTTATGTGCGGGCGGACTACGCAGCTCCCGGTCTGTCACCAGCTTTCACGTTCATGCAATGGACGGTGAATGCGGTTGTATATGTGATTTTATCCTGGATGACGAGACATGGAAGTTGCGCTGCCTGGTGTTGGAAACTCAGCCCTCGCCCGGGGGAAAAAAGGTGCTTATACCGCTGGGACATATATTGGAAATGGGATGGGATGATGCCGGATTGTATTTGGACGAAACGGTTGCTGACCTGGAAAAAAGCGAGGTGTTTGAGGCGGCGCGGTTTGCAGATCTACCGGTGGTGTCGGGGGTGGTCTCATGAGTACTGGCCTGATCAGGCAACCGGCAACGCTATCCCATCAGCCCCTTTTGCCCCCCGGCGATATTTACCGGTACGACAGGCAAAGGGCCTTTCTTATGCCATTTTACGGGTATGGCCGGACAGCCTTCGCTCCTGCCGATATATTCTCTGGCGGCCGCCATACGCTCATTTACATAGGATGCGCTGTGCATGACGATCCCACGGGCAAAAGCGTTGTCATTGATCCCCTTTTCTTTGCCTTCGAGTTTCAGGGAATAGCCGTTGAAAAGTGCTTGTTAGGTCCGGCATGATGGAGGCCTGACTGCTGCTTCGTATGGGTTGTTGGCTGCTTTCAATCGTTCGGTGATCATTGATAATTGGTACGTTTCAGCATTTGAGCATGGTGTTTGGCATCGTCACTTATAAATTCGCCGGCGATGGCATGGTGTCCCCAGGCAAGCATTGCGCTGTGCGCGGCCTTTTCGGAGTTCCCTTCGGCATAGAATTTTGCGGCATCGAGGTGGTGCCTGGCGGCCTCTGTATGATGAGTCGCTGCCTGGGTATGATTGGCGATGGTTTTTTTGCGGTCTGCTGCACTGAGGGCTGGTTTGCTTTCCTTGGCAGCCGGGAGTTGTGGAATAACTTCTTTTTTGTTGTTCATATGTTTATTTTTTTAATGGCCATTTTGATTAGTCCTGGCTGTTTCTCGTCCCGCTCGTCACCGAGCAAAATACTCCATGGTTTTAGGCTGTCGATCCGTTCAAAGATGATCTTGGTAATGGCAATGACCGGAATAGCCAGGAAAGCGCCGGGAATGCCCCAAATACTTCCCCCTATGATCACGCCGAGTATGGTGACCAGGGCGTTGAGCCGCACTTTGGCTCCTACGATCAGGGGTAATAGCAGATTGGCATCCATCAGGTGAATGCCGAACAGGGTGGCGATCACTAACAGTACATGTCCGGCGCTGGCAGTGGCAAAGGTGACGACGACGCTGAGTAGCAGGGATATGAAGATCCCTATATAAGGCAATAGATTGAGGAGACCGGTGAGCAGCCCGAGTAAGATGAAGTATTTTATGCCCAGGATCCATAAGGCTATACAGCATACGGTGGATACGATAAGCATTTCCAATAGGAGACCCAGGACATATTGCCTGATTCTGCTTTGTACTTGTGCGACGATATCAAATACGGTCTTTGAATTTTCTGCCCGGAACACGGCGACGAGGAATTTGACGAGTATCCGTCTGTAGTACAGGAGGAAAAAGCTGTCGATAAGGGCGAAAAGCAGGAATAAGAGCTTTGACGTAAGAGACATAACGGTCGCGCCGATGATGGATGGGCCGCTGGTCAGTATCCGGGAGGCCGTATTGGTCATGTAGCTGTTTTGCCGGATGATCTCAATGTGGAATTTCAGGGCAATCCAGTTTTGGAGATCTTTTATGGTCGAAAGAATCTGAAGTTTGAACTGGGGTAAATTATCGGCAAGGCCGGTGATTTGAGCGGCGACGATATAGAGGATGGCGGCTATGCAGCACAGCAGCAATAAGACGGCGGACAAGGCTGCCAGGCTGCGGTGGAATTTCATCTTTTTTTCCAGGTACGCGGCGAAGGGCAGTAGCAGGACAGCCGACAGGAAGGCGACGATCATAGGCGCCAGGATGGTCTTCCCTATGATGGCAATATAAAAAAGCGCGATGATGCTGATGAGCACCATCCCGAGTTTAAGGTAAAAAGGAAGAATGAGTTTCAAGGTTTAGTGATGTTTTTTGGCTATGGCGCGACGAAAGGGGCGCCATGATTGTAAAGCTGACTACACTTTCAGGATAAAGTATTATATACTTTGTCTGTTTTGTTATATGATTCACACCTGCAAACGCCCGGTCAGGAAGATGTTTTTCTGTAATTCAGCACAGCCCAGGTATTTAGTAAGGTGCCGACAACGGCCATCGCTGCCAGATAATAGGCGATTTCGGACAGACCGGAAACGATAATGAGATGGGTGGTGTTGAGTACGCCGCGTAGTCCTGCGGTGAGGGCAAAGGGAACGGTGGGTCCGTCGGACATGCCGATGATAATGTCCCGAACGAGGTCTGAATGGGAAGAAGGTCCCCATTTGTCCAGGGATTGCGGGGGTGGGGGCTTTGGGGTAAAGGTATCCATTATTGAGCCGGCTTTGGCGGGGAAAACCGGGAGGTGTGAATTATATAAATGACCAATCGATGTATGTAACGATTGCGGGTTAAAATTCCCGGATATTGTAGGGTCTAAACAAAAGGAGTCCCTTATGCATCGAAATTTGAGTCTTTTGATTGGGAGTCCCATGGAGGCCACGGATGGCGAGATGGGGAAAGTGGAGGATTTTTATTTTGAAGACCATGCCTGGATCATTGTGTATCTGATCGTAAAGACAGGTAACTGGCTGTCCGGCCGTAAGGTCCTCATTTCTCCGCATGCGCTGATTAAGGGAAAGGACCGGTCGGGAACCTTTCCCGTCAATCTTACCAAAGAGCAGATAAAGAACAGCCCGGATATCGACACGGAACTACCGGTTTCCCGCCAGCAGGAGATAGCGCTGCATCAGTATTATCCCTGGCAGAGTTATTGGGGAACGGGTTTCTATGAAGGAGGTATCTGGGGCATTGTCGCGCCCCCGCTCGTGAACCCCGCGCCGGTCAAAGCGGCCATTGGTGATACGCACCTGCGCAGCACGCACGCCATTTCTGGCTATCATATCGAAACGACGGATGGGGAACTGGGCCATTTGAGGGACTTCATCATCGATGACGAGACCTGGCAAATCGAATATCTGGTCATTGAAATGCATAGCTGGCTGAGCGGGAAGAAGGTGCTGATCGCACGCAAGCATATTAAGGAGATACAATGGGCCGGGTCAAAGGTGCTGGTTGATGTGACCAGTTATGCGTTGGAAAATAGCCCGGCTTATGAGGAGTCGGCCCTTTTTCATCCGGAGACGCTGGACACGGTTTTTGATAATAATTTGCATTTGAGATAGAAATGATTTCTGTCTTTTAATAATAGTTGAAGTATGTCTAAACACGATGACAAGCCTCACCATAAGAGTGAAGGGGTAAAATTAGTAGGAAGTCCCGCGCCATTGATCGATCTTCTGATAAAGGATGCGGACCTGAATCACTGGGCGATGGAGCATATTGTCAATGAGGGACCGAAACACAAACAGGTGCTGACGGCCCTGTTGCTAAAACGGCTCTATGCCTTGGTGCAGTCCATTGAAAAGAGTACGGATACGGTATTTGTGCTTCAGGAGGGATACGAACTAACCAAAGAGAAAGGCGGGAAGGGGGATGTGCTTCCGGTCAGTTTACCCATCCACATGGAGCCTGGTATGGATGCGGAGAAAGTAGCGGAAGCGGTGTCAAAAGCGCCGGAGCACGAAGTACTGGCATACGCCATGGGCTTGCAGGTGATCGAATGGGCGATAAACGCGACGTCTAAGAAAGGCGCTCTGGCGAAAGCCCAGTTGATCGGCGATGGTTCTTGAATATATTGATCCCCAAAAAGCAGGAGTTATAAGGCTGGGATCTTTGTACTTTACAGGAACAAATGAGCGATAAAAAAAGATGGATTGACCTATCGATAGTCGGGCTATGCACAGTAGCGCTGCTGGGAGCGGTTTTGCGAAGTAAGATCGTTTTCAACCTGCCTTTCATTAATTATAACCATTTACTGGAAGCGCATGGTCATTTTGCTTTCATGGGATGGCTGACCCTTGCCATATTGATATTGTTTTTGGACGAACTGCTTCCAGGCCACTTCAACAAGAAACCGGTCTACCGATGGCTGCTGGGAGCCATCACGATCGGCGCCTGGTTGATGCTGATTGCCTTCCTTTCCGGCAGATATTCCCTGTTCACCGTTATCGTATCGGCCTTTTATATTGTCCTGACCTGTTTCTTCAGCTGGATCCTGATAGCGGACCTCCTGCACGCAAGGCTGGAAAAGACCTTATTGCTGCTGGCTATATCCTCCATCGTCTGCTGGATACTTTCTTCCTCCGGAACGGCCCTGATAGACTATATTGTCCTGACACGATCCTTCGATGCAGTGGTATACCGGGACGCCTTATTCACCTATCTTCATTTTCATTACAATGGATTCTTCAGCCTGGCCGTATTTGCCCTGCTCTATAAGCAGATATCCCCTGCCTTGGGTGCCGCGGCGCGCAGGCGATGGAACCGCTTCGTAATAGCACTTTGTTGCTCGGTCCTCCCTTCCTTATTTTTATCCTATCTCTGGCAAGACCCCGATCCCATTATCCGCATAGTGGCCATGGCCGGAACCCTTCTGGTCTGGCTAAGCTTTCTGCTGTTTATTCCCTGTATCCGTTCGCTACCGGATGCCTTTGGCGACCGGCCTGCGATCCGGTTCTTACTTGCGCTTTCTATGGGCTCCTTTCTGCTGAAAGTCCTGCTCCAGGGATTTACCATTTTTCCCGGGATCGGCAACGCTCTGTTCGGCAACAGGCCGATCGTCATGGGATTTCTGCATATGGTATTCCTGGGATTTCTCAGCTTATTTATCCTGCTGTTCTTTACCCATAAAGGATGGCTGGACGGGACGCGCAAAGGAACGAAAGCGGCCCTGTATATTTTCGGCGCTGCTATCCTGGCAAACGAAGGGTTATTGATAGGACAGGGACTGGTCATCCTGTTCATGCCCGGCAGCATCCTGTTCTCCTGGCTGCTGTGGGTAGCCGGAATCTTGCTGTTGGCAGGAGCCATGCTCATAGCGGTTGCCCGGATCCGGACAAGGCGACTGGTACCTCCTTCCTGATCCGCCCCCTCTCATTTCTTGCCATCGTTCTTTCGCATGAATTCCAATACATCCCTTGCCTGCTCGTCCGTAAGGTCCTGGTTGGGCATACGGATCAGGCAAAGCGCCATATCAGCCTGTGCTGCCAGGTCTTTGTCCAGCATCACCTTGGTATTCGTGATCCAGTTCATGATCCATTCGGGAGTTCTCCTGTCGGTCACTCCTGTCCAGCCGGGACCAACCAGCAGCTCTCCGCTTAACTTATGACAGGCAAAACACTTGGACTGGTAAATGGCCAGCCCCCTCGCCGCCATCTTCTCATCCGGGGGATGACCGAGCTTCACGTCATGGAAGCGCCCTATTCCCTTGGAATTGATGCCCGCCATGAGAAGGAGCGTATCGGTTTTCTTCTTTATAGCGGCGCTCTCCCCTGCGGGCATATGCTCTTTGGGTTGTCCGCCCTGTCCGCATTGTACGGCCAGAATGGCGATGCCTGCCGAAAAGATATAAACTAGTGAACGTTTCATATGTTGGCTTTTAATTTTTATTGTGTTAAGAACGCTACGATCTTTTCCCTTTCCTTATCCGTCAGCTGCGCCCTGGTCTGCATATGCATACCGACGGTGATCCATTGGTCGTGGGAAAAAGAATTGGGGGAAGGCGTATTATGGCAGCGCTGGCAGTTTTCAGCCCATAGCTGGGCGCCGCCCTTGGCCGCCACTTGCTTGCTCTCCACACAGCTGTTCATGACAACGGCAGACAAGATTGCCAATCCGCCGATCAGGATCCAGGAAGATTTTTTTAAACGCGCTATTTTCATAAAATTATTTTTAGAGCTGAATGGAAAATTGCAGATAAACGATATTCTGGTCCGTAAGGCCCGGTGTTCCGCCGGCCGCCACAAAGGCCGTACTCGGTGAATGTGACCAGGCATAGGTGAACTTGAGCACCGTCCGCCAGGTCAGCCAGTAATCCAGCCCGAGGTCTTCCTCGCTGTATTTCTGGCCCCATAGCGAATTGCTCGGCGTGGTGTAATTGACATACCGAAATGCTAACTCCAGGTTCTTGATAAAGGCATTATTCGCCCCGGTCGGCCTGATCGAGAATTGCGCAAAGGCGGAAGTGGTCTTGTTATTGAAGGTATAGGACGAATTGTCGACGGGATTGATGTAATTCTGCCGGTTGACAGTCAGCCAGCTGATCTGCCCTTTCACATTAAGGAGAAAGGGATTGAAGCTCTTCACATAGCTTAGGTCGGCCCCGTACATGGAAGCGTTGGCATTATTATAGCTGGAACCGGCATCGGCTACCCCCCCGTATAAGCCGGACACCCCGACTTCGAGAGAGGAATTGGAGAAGGGTAGCAGGCCAAGCCTTCCGCTCACCATTTTATTGAGGTTATTGTCTACGATGCCCACATTTTGTAGCTCGCCGTCCGGCAGCAGCTGAAGGCCATTGGTAAGGCTCACGTCATAGCTCCATTTCATATTGCCCAGCGGAAGGCCCCCGCTCACCTCGACACCATAATCGGTCCCGGGCTGGTCGATCCCCATCGGATCCGGGGCCACTTTGTCGATCCATCCCGCCGCCAGGCGCTTGTTGTAGATGCCGAAGGGGACGACGAAATAACCCACCTTGATGGTCAGGCCAGGCGCGGCAAAATAGGAGACGTCGGCCCAGTTGACGCCCAGGCTGCCCCCTGTATATGAAGGTTCGAACTCGACCAACAACTTGGTCCCGTGCCTCCAAAGGAACATCGGGCTCAATTCATAGCTATCCGCATCAGGAAAACTGTTGGTCTTGGTGGTCTGGCTGGGACCACCCGGCGGGGTGAACTTGGTTTTGTTATACACAAATCCGAACGTAGTCAGCCCGACGACCATAAAATGACTTTCCCCGGGCTTTTGATCGGCCACCTGCTGCTCCAGCGCCGAAATCCTGTCCAGGAGGGCGGAATCGACCACTACCTGCTGGGCCATAACGGTCTTTTGCAGCAATAGGAAAGGTAAAGCGAAAAATGTCCATTTGAGCAAAGGTCTCATAAAACTGATTTTTGGTATTACTGATTCAAGCCTTTTGGGCGACCACGACTAATTATTTTTTCGGGCTCTTGGCCAGGGTGCGGATAAAGGTGATCAGCTCCCATCTTTGCTGGTCGGTGAATATTTTTTTGTAGCCTGGCATCGGGTTCCGGCCTTCCGATAGCTTCCAGAAAAGGGAGCCGTCGGTCTCTGCTTGTACGGCCGCGGAAGTGTGATCCGCCGGCTTGGGATTGAGTCCCGCTGCCGCCGGACCGTCCCCTTTGCCCTTGTTCCCGTGGCAGGGGCCACAGTTTGCGACATACAAGGTTCTGGCATCCGCCAGTACGCCAGCGTTGCCGGCTAGCGGGTTCTTAACCTCATTCGCCTCCTTGGGTGCAACCCAGGCAGTCGATTGTCCGATTGATTGGACAAGGATGAACATGAAGGCCAGGAATGCCAGGAATGCATATTCTTTTTTCATATAAAGGGGTATTTATTACTTTCTGAAAGTAGGACGATATCCATCAGGTAATTAGGCGAGCGTTAACTTGTTCTCCGACTGCAAAAAAACCGCCACGGTCAGGGGCGGTCAGCATTTCGGGTTCAAAAAGGCGGCTAACACAGGAATTTTCCTTTTTGCCAGCGTCGGCCTGTTTTCCACTTTGGTCCCCCGCAACCTTCTTGGTATAAGCATCTACCAGACCGCCCAAGGTCACCACCCCATTCAATAATGGAATACAAACCTATCCGCCTTCTTCCAATAAACTGTTATACACTCCATTGAAGATGTTACATTATTCACACATTTACAGCCGACTACAGCCAGAAGGTAAAACGTCGCGGACCTCCCGCTTCGGAATTGAGCTTTGATCTGTTATTTAAGAAGCCTTATACGATTTCTAAAACCTTGGAATTTATGGCTGGCGTAGGTCCGGAATTTAGTTCCTTAAGGTCATAGAGAATTTTTAAGATGACCATGTGGGATATATTTTGGTTGGAAATAATCTCCAGCCATGACCTATTGGAGGTAATTACAAAGATTTGATGGTGAATCCTGCTTTTTGCACGATTTCTATAATTGATTCCTTTGGAAGGTTGTCGGTCTCGACGGTCAATATTTTATCAGGGTTTTCAGTATCGACCTTCCAGGTAACGATCCCTTTTGCATCGTTTAATTTGGGGGTGACCTTGGCGATGCACCCGCTGCAATTGATATTTGTTTTGAATTGTATTGTTTCCATGTACTTTGTATTCTTAATGTTTTTAAATGTTGTGTGTTTACTGTTCATTACATGCGGGCCCATTTTAACCGCAGGCTGTTGCTGACTACGCTGACGCTACTGAGTGCCATGGCGGCGCCGGCGATCATGGGACTCAGGAGGAACCCGTTGATAGGGTACAGCAGCCCGGCTGCTACCGGAATACCGATTACATTATAGATGAAGGCCCAGAAAAGATTTTGGTGGATGGTCGTTACTGTCTTCTTTGAGAGACGAATGGCCGGGGCTATCTTAGATAGGTCGGAGGATATCATGGTCATTTTGGCTACATCCATAGCGATGTCACTTCCTTTTCCCATGGCGATATTAATGTCTGCCTGTGCCAGGGCCTGGCTGTCATTTATGCCATCGCCGACCATGGCCACTACTTTTCCCTGTTGTTGCAATTGCTGCACGAAGGCTGCTTTGTCTTGCGGCAACATTTCTGCCTGGAAATGGGTGATGCCGACCTGGGCGGCTACGGCGGCGGCGGTGTGGGGATTATCACCGGTAAGCAGGTACACGTCAATGCCCATGCCTTGAAGATCTTGTATAGCCTTTTTAGAAGAAGGCTTGATGGTATCCGCGATGACGATGCCTGCAAGTATATTGGCCTTACCGGCAAAGTAGACGACGGTTTCGGCTTTCGCTTTTTTTTCCTCTGCCCATTGGAGGATGGATGGGGTAAGAGGGGTCTGATGTTCTTTTAGCAAAGATGTGTTGCCTGCCAGATAGGTTTCACGCTGGAATTGCCCTATGATGCCACGTCCGGTTATTGATTGAATATGTTCCAGGGACAAGGGCGGGGTAGCTTTTTGTGAAAATGAGACCGCGGCCTGTAAAAAAGAAACAACAGCTTCTGCCAAAGGGTGTTCTGAGGCTTGCTCTAAGGCAAATAGAATACGGCTATTTTCTTCTGTTTCTCCTTCAAACCAGTGCATTTCGGTGACATGAGGCTTGCCTTCGGTGATGGTTCCTGTTTTATCCAGGAGAAGAGCATTGATTTGATAAGCTCTTTCCAGGCTTTCGGCGTCTTTAATAAGAATACCGTTTTCTGCTCCTTTTCCTACGCCTACCATGATGGCGGTGGGGGTGGCGAGTCCTAAAGCGCAGGGACAGGCGATCACTAGAACGGTGACCATGGCCAGAAGGCCCTGGGAGAGGCCATTGGCTCCGCCGAATCTCCACCAGGCAAAAAAGGATAATAGGGCAAGACTGATCACTACAGGGACAAAGATGCCTGCTATTTTGTCTACCAGTTTCTGAACGGGGGCTTTGCTGCCCTGGGCTTCCTGAACCATCCGAATGATATGGGCCAGCAAAGTGTCTCCGCCGACAAAGTCGGCGGTAAACTGAAAGCTGCCCTTTTGGTTGATGGTGCCGGCAAACACGGTATCGCCGGTGGTTTTCCTTACCGGAATAGGCTCGCCGCTGATCATGCTTTCGTCTATGTAGCTGTTGCCTTTTGTTACCTTGCCGTCAACGGGGATCCGCTCTCCGGGTTTGACTAAAAGCATGTCTTCCTTTTTTACCTGGGCGATGGGCGTGTCGAGGGTAGATCCATCGGGCAAGACTACGCTTACTGTCTTGGGTTGCAACCCCATGAGCTTTTTAATGGCGGAGGAGGTATTGGCTTTGGCTTTTTCTTCGAGCATTTTTCCCAGCAGGATGAAGGCGATGACAACGCTGGCGGCCTCAAAATAAACATGGGGGGCTACACCGCGGCTTTGCCAAAAGGAGGGGACCAGGGTATTAAACACGCTGAACAGATAGGCGATCCCTGTGCTTAGGGCTACGAGGGTATCCATATTGGCTGCGCGATGCCTGGCCTGGTTATAGGCATTTATAAAGAATTGCCTCCCCAGCCAGGCTACTATGGGGGTAGCCAGGATCCACATGAGGAAATTGGCATAGGGCAAATCCATAAAGAACATGCCGATGATGACGATGGGTAGGGAAAGAACGATAGCCCCTATGGTTTTGCTGCGCAGTTGGGTGAAATGTCTTTTGTTGGCGTTCTGCAATGCTTCCGTTGCTTCTTCTGTCTCGTCGATGACCATATCGTAGCCGACTTCCTGCAAGGCGATTTTCATTTGCCCGGGGGTGGTGATAGTCGGCGCATATTCTATCTGGGCGCTATTATTGGCAAAGTTGACACGGGCATGGAGGATGCCCTGTTGGGCAGATAAAATATTTTCAACGCTGGCGGCGCAGGAGGCGCAACTCATGCCGGTGACAGGGAATTGTTTTTTGACGGCGGCCGCGGGGTCTTTGGTATTCATAACAACCTTTTATTGTTTGACAAAGTTCGGACGATGTAAGGGGCCGGCCGTTATAGGATTTGGTAAAAGAGTTACAAAATTCGGCAAGGGTATGGAGGTTACAGCAAATCCAGGGGCTTTCTCCCCGAATGGCCTGTTTTTGAAAAATGACTAGGGGTAAGGCCGGTGATTTTCTTGAATTGTGCGGATAGATGGGCGGTGCTGCTATAGCCCAACTTCCAGGCTATTTCTTTCAGGCTAAGCTCGTCATAGGACAACCATTCCTTTACTTTTTCGATCTTCAGCAAGATGAAATACTGTTCGATGGTCATTCCTTCTACGTCTGAAAACAGGCGGCTGATGGTCGAATATTCTTTACGGAGAGATCGGCCTACGTATTCGCTGATGCTGAAATGCTCTTCCAGTTCGCCTTTTTGAACTTTGGCAACCAGGAGGTTTTTTATTTTCTCGATTTGCTTTTGTTTTTGATCGTCCAGCAATTCAAAGCCTAAGATATTCAGGCTTTCACGGAATTGGGTCGTTTGTTTTTCTGTTAATGGGGCTTCCATTACCACCTCTCCCAGGGAAACGGCAAAGGGCTTATCAGTTAACTTTTCCAGGTCCTGTTTTACTGCCGATATGCAGCGGTTGCAAACCATGTTTTTTATATAAAGGATCATACCGTTCATTTAATAAGAGGTTGAATTTTACATTTTCATTTTGCTCATGTCCATTCCTTCCATAGGGTTGGCGCCATTCCTAAAGATATATTCGCTTTGCAGCAGGTAGGCGCCGCTGGTGACGACGGCGTCGCCGGGTTGCAGGCCGGATTTAATTTCTACGAAACCGTCTCCTTCTTGTCCGGTTTGGACCATCCGGCTTTTGAACGTGTTCTGGGCGGTCTGGACCCAGATCATGTTCATGCCGGCGCCGCGAAGGACAGCATCCGATGGAAGGGATACCATTTTTCGCTGAGGGTCTTTGATCGTTACATAGGCAGGCATACCAGGCCTGAGTAAATTGTCTTTATTGGAGACGGCTACGCGGACAAGGTTGATCCGGTCGTCGGGGTTGACTTCGGGATTGACAAAGGTTATTTTTCCCTGGACGGTTTTTCCGGGTAGATCGGGGAATTGGATGTTCACGGTGCTATTGGGATCGAACCCGGATAGTTGGGAGGTATATATCTGGGCCTCGACCCATAGGTTGGAAAGGCCGGCCAGTTTAACGATGGTGCCGCCTTCTGCTATGTAATCTCCTTCTTTTACGTCGAGTTCGGTAATGGTTCCCCCGGCCGTGCTATAAAATGCGGTGGTGGCCGCTGATTTGCCGGTAGCGGCGAGTGCTGCGATCTGTAATTCGGTCATGCCCCAAAGAAGTAATTTGCTTTTGGCGCTTTGGGCCAGTTCATCATAGTTGACGATGGCGTTCCCCAGCGCTTTTTGCTTTTGCAGGATCAGAAGGTATTCCTGCTGGGCATTGTTCAATTCTTCGCTGTACAGCTCGTAGAGCCGGGACCCTTTGGAAATGAGATCGCCGATGTTTTTGTAATATAATTTTTCTATCCGGCCGCTGGTCCTTGCGCTGACTGCATCGAGAGCGGACTGATCGAAGCTGACGGTGCCGGTCAATACGGTTTGATTGCCCAGGCTGGTGGATTGGATGGTATCGATGTGGATATTTCCAAGCTGGATTTGTTCGGGGCTGAGTTTTATTTCATCGGGGTGCTGCTGCTGGCTTTTGTGGACTGCCGTTAGTTCCATGTGGCAAATGGGGCACTTGCCGGGATGGGATTCTACGACCTGTGGGTCCATGGAGCAGGTGTAATAGACGTCGGGGTCGCTCTTAGCGGTGTTTTTTGTTCCGGGTTTGCAGGAGGCGAATAAAATAGCGATCAGCAGGAAGGAGCAAATCGCTGCGATAGGCCGGATGAAATTCTTCAATGATGGTTGCATAACTAGTCTTTTACTTTTATAAAACTTTCGCTGTCCAGTAAATACTGTGCGTCGGCGGCGACGCTGTCCTGTGCATTCAGGCCGCCGGTGATCTGGATGAGGCTATCGGTCATGATGCCGGTTTGTACGGCGCTGACCTGGAACAAGCCGTTTTCTCTTTTGAGGACGACCTGGTGCAGGCCAAGGGACAGCACGGCTTCCCTGGGTAACCAGGCGCCTTCGGCGGCGGCGCCCCGGATGATGGCTTTGACCTGACTGCCGATAGGCAGCATTCTGTCGGCATTGTTAAAATAAACTCTCGCGGCAAGGGTTTTGCTATTCTTCCTATAGAAAGGCTCGATGTAGCTGATGGTGGCGTCGAAAGGTTGGTCGGGGGCTGTCTCGGCGGTGATGGTGACGGCTGAACCCACTTTTATCTGGGAGGCGCTGCCGCCATACAGGTTGAGGATGATCCAGCTTTGATCGGTGTTGAATAACTGGAACAGGGTTTGGCCTTTCTGTATATGCATGCCTTCTTTGAGGGAGAGTTCTCCCATTTCCTTCGACACATCCATGGCGGGAGAACCGCCGCCGGATGGCTCTGCGGCCTGCTGATCGCTGCCGGGGGGTCCGGGCATGATGCCTGCCTCATGGATATGCCCGTTATAGGGGGTATAGACGGTTACGTTGTAGAGCGGCTTACCGGACCCGATGACCTGCTGCAATTGCTGGTCATTCATGCCGAGCAATTGCAGTTTTGTCTTGGTGGCGTCGAACAATCTGCTGTTGGTGGGATCGTTATGCAGGACAAATAAGAGGTCCTGCTGTGCGGTGACCAGTTCGGGGCTGTAGATGTCCATGATCTTATCGCCTGCGTGTACGTGCTGGTACCGGTATTTGACATAGAGTTTTTCGATCCTGCCGGAGAATCTGGCTGAGATGGTTTGCGTGCGGCGGGTGTCATAGTCTACGCGACCGAGGGTCTCTATGGACAGGGATTGACTGCGTTGCTGTAAAGCGGTGACCGGTATATCGGAAACGACGGCGCTATTGGTGGGCCGGAGTAAGGTATGGAGGTCGGTGGCGGAATTCTTTGCCTCGGCGGTGCTGAATTCCTTTTTGACGAGGGTCATGCCGCAGATGGGGCAGTTGCCGGGGTGATGCTCTTTGACCTGAGGGTGCATGGGGCAGGTGTAGATGTCTTCGGCGGGTTGAGCTGCAGGCTGCGTGGCTGCTGTCCTAGCCGGACGATCGTTACAGGCCGCAAGGGCCAGCAGCAAAACGGCGAATGCTAAATATATTTTCTGCATAGGTTTAATTTTGTTGGAGCGTTTTATCCATCTCGGTTTGCAAGGTGAGCAGTTCGAGTAGCTGCTGCAAGTATTCCATTTGGGTCATGTTCAGCGTTTGCCAGGCGTCAAGCAATTCGAATAATTCTCCGGTATTCTGTTCATAGCCGAGTTGCAGGACCTGGTAGTTTTTCTGCAGGGCGGGGATGATGTTTTGTTCAAAGAGGTTCACCTGCCGTTTTTTGCTGGCGATGGAGGCTAACAGGCCCTGCATCTGGCCAGTGGCTTCGTTGATCATGACTTGTTTTTGCTGGGCAAGCGACTGCCCCTTCCATGTCAGGCTTTCAATGCTGGCTTTGGCTTTCTTTGATGACCAGGCGGCCATGGGCAAACGGACGGTCGCCATCAGGGTGTATTGCATGGGCTGGCCGCCAAAGCCGAACATATGGTCGTACTGAATGCCGAATTGGGGTTTAAGTTTTGTTCGTTCGAGGTCCGCCTGCAAATAGGCGAGATCGATATTCTTTTGAACGGCCTTTATATCGCTGCGGGCTTGCAAGAAGTAGTTGCTGTCTGCCGGGCTGTAATCTTTGACAGTATAAGCAGTGTCGATGGTAAAGGTGCTCCCGGCATTCTTGTTCATTAAGGTATTCAGCCGGACTTGCTGCTGGGTAATCTCATTTTGCAATTGAATACGCTGGTTCTCTATATCGCCCAGGGCTGCTTTGGCCTTGTAGTAGGCATTGAGTTTGCCGAGATTGTTCTTGTAACGGATCTCGGTGCTTTGGATCATGAACTGAAGCAGCTTTTGATTGTCGTCGAGGACGGTCAATTTCTTTGCGGCGATGAGCCAGGTGTAGTAGCTCATTTTTGCAGCGGCATAGAGTTCATTGAGATTCGCCTGTTTTGATTCCTTGCCCGCGGCGGAGACGGCGCGTAGATATTTTTCGTTGGCGTCGAGTTCTTTTTTATTGGGGATCATTTGCTGGGCGGAGATCATATATTGCCCCAATCCGCTCGTGCCGTCGGCATTCCTCTTCCATAAAGACGGATTATACGGCGTCATCCAGAAGCCGGTGCCCAGCTCGGGGGCTTCCCAGCTCCGGGCGCCTTTAGCGGCTTCATCCGAAGACCGTATATCGGCATCGTACATTTTTTCGGAGGGGTGGTTGGCGGCAATGGCGGACAGGACCTCGTTCAGTTTCATGTTGGATGGGGAGGCCGATTCCCTTGTCGCGGATTGGGCACGGCCGTCGACCTGCCCTATAAATAGGATGATGAGTAGAATAATTGACTTTTGCATACATTAATGTTTTACTTCGAGTACGTCTATTTTTCCGTGTTTTCTTAATTCGTATTCCTTACTCATCAGGAATATGATGGGTGTGACCAGTAGGATGTGAATGGAGGATGTAAAGACCCCGCCGATCATGGGCAGTACAATGGGCTTCATGACGTCGCTGCCGGCCCCGGAACTCCATAGGATAGGGATAAGGCCGAACAAGGATACACATACGGTCATCAGCTTGGGACGAAGTCTTTTCGCCGCGCCGCCGATCACATATTCCCGCAGATCGGCATTCGTGATGGTTTCGCGGGAATTGCCCTTGGCGGCGATGAGTTGCAGCATGGCGTCATTGAGATAAATGACCATGACGATACCGGTTTCCACGGCCAGACCGAACAGGGCGATGAATCCGACGGAGACGGCCACGGACAGATTTACTCCCCAGAAATAGATCATATATACGCCGCCGATGAGAGCGAAGGGGATAGTAACCAGACTCAGGAAGGCTTCCCTGGCGGAATGGAAGGCAAAGTACATGCAGATAAAGATGACGAGTAGGACAATGGGCAGGATCATCTTTAAGGTCTTTTCTCCGCTGATCAGGTTTTCATACTCGCCGCTCCATTCCAGGAAATAGCCTTTGGGCAGACGGGTCAGCATTTTATTCAGCCGGTCCTGGGATTCCTGCACAGTCCCTGCCAGGTCCCGGTCGCGCACATTGAAAAGGACGGTGCCCCGGAGTAAGGCGTTCTCAGAATTGATCATAGGAGGTCCCTCGGTGATCTGCACATCCGCAACGGCGCTTAAAGGGATGGGACCGAATTGCATGGTCTGTATGGGTAGGCGTTTCAGGGCTTCGAGGTTGTCCCGGAAATCCTGGGCGAAACGGGCGTTGACTGAGAAGCGGCGCCGGCCTTCGATTGTGGTGGTGAGTTTGGTGCCTCCGAGTGCGCTTTCTATGACGGCGTTCACGTCATCGATGCTGAGCCCGTACCGGGCGATCTCATCGCGTTTGATATTGATGTCAATGTATTTGCCGCCGGTTATCGGTTCCACATACAAATCCTTGACACCGTTGATGCCTTGTAATTCTGTTTTTACTTTCTGTGCGAACGCATAAATGGTGTCCAGGTTCTGCCCATAGACCTTGACGCCGACATCGGTGCGGATGCCGGTGGAGAGCATGTTGATCCGGTTGATGATGGGCTGGGTCCAGCCGTTGGTGACGCCGGGGATCTGTAGCTTGCTGTTGAGCTCGTTGATGATGTCCTCTTTGGTGATGCCGGGTCGCCACTCGGATTTGGGTTTCAGTAGGACAATGGTTTCGATCATGCTGATGGGGGAGTTGTCGGTCGCGGTATTGGCGCGGCCGGCCTTGCCCAGGACGTTCAGTACTTCCGGTTCGGATTTGATGATCTTATCCTGGACTTGTAGGATTCGTTTGACTTCGGAGTTGGAGACGTCGGGCAGCGTCACGGGCATGAACAGAAGGGAGCCTTCATCTAAGGGAGGCATGAATTCTCTGCCGAGGCTCAGAACAAGGGGGATGCTGATCGCCAGGGCGAGGATATTGAGGCCGATGGTGGTTTTGCGCCACCGGATGCACCAGCGGATCAGGGGTTCATAGACCTTTTCCAGGCCCCGGTTAATGGGGTTGGCCCGGTCACCGCGGAAACGGCCCCGCATGAAAAAGGAGATCAGGACAGGCGCCAGGGTTACGACGAGGAAGGCGTCTACCAGCAGGATAAAGGTCTTGGTATAGGCTAGGGGATGAAACAGTTTCCCTTCCTGGCCGGTCAGCAGGAAGACGGGCAGGAAAGAAGTGATGATGATGATTGTGGAAAAGAAGACGCCCCTGGACACCTGTTTGCAGGACCGTTCGATGATCGCCATCCGTTCCGCGAAGGGGATACGATAGTAATCGTTTCTTTTAGACCTGGTATTTTTAAGTGCCATAATTATGATTTATTGGGTGAATGACTCACCTGCCATTCGGCAAGGTTCCGGTAGGAATTTTCGGACATGATAATGCCGTTGTCTACGATGACGCCGATGGCCAGGGCAATGCCGGTGAGGGACATAATATTGGAAGACAGGCCGAAGGCGTTGAGCAGGATAAAGCTGATGGCGATGGTGATGGGGATCTGTATGATGATGCTCATCGTGCTGCGCCAGTGGAACAGGAACAAGATGACGATAAGAGAGACGGCCAGCATTTCTTCTCCTAATTTTCCTTTGATGTTGGCGATAGCGGCCTCGATCAGGCTGCTGCGGTCATAGGCGATTTGAAAGTGAACGCCTTCGGGCAATCCTTTTTCTACGGCTTTCATTTTTTCTTTGACGGCGGCGATGACCTTATCGGCATTCTCCCCGTTGCGCATGACTACGATACCGCCGACGACTTCGCCTTGTCCGTTCTGGTCGAAGATGCCGAGGCGCAGATCGCCGCCCATTTGCACGGTGCCGATGTCTTTTACCCGGACGGGAATGCCCTTGTTGTTGGCGAGCCCGATATTTTCCAGGTCTTCTTTGTTTTTGATATAGCCCAGGCCACGGATGATATAGGACATATCGCTCATCTCGAACTTCCGGCCGCCGACATCGTTGTTGTTGGCCTTGACTTTGTTCATGACGTCCATGAGGGAGATATTGTAGAATTGCAGTTTGACGGGATCGACGACGAGCTGATATTGTTTTTCAAAGCCGCCGAAGGAGGCGATCTCGGCAACGCCCGGTACGGTTTGCAGCCCGAATTTGATGTACCAGTCCTGTAAGGCCCGCTGTTCTCCCAGGTCCATACCGGGCGCGTTCAGGGTATACCACAGTACATGCCCTACACCGGTGCCATCGGGCCCTAACGTGGGGGTTACATCCGCAGGCAGTAAACGCTGTGCATAGTTTAACCTTTCGAGGACCCGGGTGCGGGCCCAGTAGTTGTCGGTCTTGTCGTCGAAGATGACATAGACGAAGCTCATCCCGAACATGGAAGTACCCCGGATGTTTTTGACATTTGGGATGCCTTGGAGGTTGGAGACCAGCGGGAAGGTGACCTGGTCTTCGATGATCTGGGGGCTGCGGCCCATCCATTCGGTGAAGACGATGACCTGGTTTTCGGACAGGTCGGGAATGGCGTCGATGGGATTCTGCAAGACGGCGAATATCCCCCAGACAAACAAGCTTCCTGCTGCTGCCAGCACGATGAGCCTGTTGCGGAGAGATAGTTCTATGAGTTTTTGGACCATAGTGGTTGAGTTGGAACTTTTTAGTGTTTGTTTTATGATTAATGTTATTAAGGGATAATTGATTACGCCAATAGAATAGCCATAGTGAAAAACAGGTAGGCAATAGCCGTTAAACGGAACTTCCTGATCAAAAAATGAATATATAAGACGTGTGAAAGGGGGCTAATGTGTCTGAGCCCTGGTATTGGCGGAAGGGCGGACATTCATCGAGGAGAAAAAATCAAATACGGAAAGTACAGTTGCGGATAAATAAAGGGACTTTGCTCTGTTCGGGCGGGGCATTGGTGGTGGGATATCCTGCGATATAAGAGAGCACGTAGTTGCCGGGAAGGGTTGTGGTGGCCATCGGGAGGGCGGCGAATGTTAGGTCAGAGAAAGCATAGGCATTTTCTGTGGCCTTTTGATCTTTGTCGAGTTGTACTCGGGCATGTTTGTCCTTGCAGCAGCCGTCTTTGAAGGACGTGCAATGCCCGCTCATGCTACTCTTTGGCATTCCGCACTGGCCGCAGTTCTTGCTATCCTTGTCTGTCAGGCTCCAGGAAAAGAGCTTGCCCATGCAATAGTGCAAATGGACAGTGGCCCCCATGGAAGTGGACAGGTAGATAACGGCTAATATCGTGGCGAAAACCTTTTTCATGAAATCTATGCAAAGGTATAAATATTCAGGGGATGGCAAAATTATGGGTTGTTAATTCCAGGATGCGGGCCTTGCATACCGCGAATTGAGCTCTGGGTGGGTTGCCTTTGCTTTACCCTAATAGGCATAGTCTCATGGAATGGCGACTAGCAGACCGCCGCTCATACCAACGGATTGATCGTGCCCGCGAGCAAAGGCATACTGGTAAGCCGGTTCAAGATACCAGCCGAATCGATGTTTCGCAAAAGGCCAGAACATAAAATCAAGTGCTATTTCGCCGCCGAGAGCGTTTGTCGCCAAGTTATACTCATCCACATGGGTCCATACTAAGCCAGCCCCAAACATAAATTCAACGCCCGGTGAGAATGTCCAGGGCTTTTTGAACAACAGGTCAACATCCCATTCTTTTGAGTTGGTACCAAAAGTTGGGGAGACACCCAATTCAAGTTCCAGCCAGTGTTCTATTGGGGTAACCTCAACGGAAAGGTCAAAGCCGTAACCCGAACCGCCGCCTTTTAGAACCCGGGAGGCAGCTCCGCCAAACTCGGCGACTGCAATGGGTTCTTTCTCGGGTATGCTATCTTTTGAGGCGTTCTGCCCGATGGCGGCGGTAAAGGGAAGCAATAAAATGACGGTGAGAAAGTGTTTCATGCTCTATCGAATATAGTCTGTCTTAGAATGTAAAAAGGTAGAAGGTATAGCAGCCGTTCCATGATGTGAAGGTTAGAGGTTTGGGTTTATAGGTCAAGTTCGGTTTTGATAAAGTCTTTCGCGCCTTTGGGGCCGGTAATGGTAAGCAGGGCGCTGGTGCCAACACGTTTGACGGTGAGGCTGAAATCGAAGAAGTCGCAGCAAAGTCGTTCTGTCTTTATAAAGTTGGCAAGCTCGTCGATATTGGCGTCGGTGCCTTTGAATTGATAGGACAAGCCATTGGGAAGTTCTTTTTTGAATACAATCTTCTTTTTGAGGCTGGCGATGACGGTGGCCTTCCGTTGCTGCATTTCGGGAGTAGTGAGTTTACAGGTAATGGGGGCTTTCTTTGTCATGGGTTCGCTGGTTTGGCTGTACCCGGCGAGGGATATGAGCAGAGATGCAAGGAGGAATGATTGTTTCATATATGGATTAGTGTGTTGTTCGGGGGGTATAGAACATAATAAATACACCGACGATACAGACCAAGGCGCCGATGATGTCGTAACGGTCGGGTTTGAAATGATCTATTTTCCAGGCCCAAAGGAGGGACAGGATAATAAAGACACCGCCGTAGGTGGCATAGACCCGGCCAAAGCTCGCGGTCTGGTAGGTGGCAACTACACCATACAGGGCGAGCAGCACGGCGCCACCGATGCCATACCAAATGGACCGGTCTTCTTTAAACCAAAGCCAGATCAGATAACCGCCGCCGATCTCGCAAAGACCCGCCAGGACAAACAAAGACAAGGATTTCAGAATTGCCATATTGGATGATTGATTATGCTGTGCGATTAAGGTACATTTACAAATATAAACCGTGGAGTATAGTCAACGGTCAAGTAAAAATTACTTTTTTTATGTTAATTGGTGAATTGGTTGCAAAAACGGGGCTATCGAGGGATACGATCCGCTTTTATGAAAAGCAGGGCCTGGTGCAGGTGGGCAGGAAGCAGCGGCGGGACAACAATTATAAGGAATACCCGGCGGAAATGGTGGACAGGCTGCAAACGATCAGGCGGATGAAGCATTTCGGCTTTACGCTGAACGAGGTGGCTGACTTGTTGGATATGATAGAAGTGAACGAAGCGACCTGTGATAATGTGAGTGGGCTGATCGAAAAGAAGGTGGAGTTACTGGATATGAAGATCCGGGAAATGATTGCACTACGAAATCAATTGATCGCGGGCGTAACGAAGTGTAAGAATTGTTGTGCGCCGGTGCAGTCGGAGGAGAATTGCCCGATCTTGGTGAAGGAAAGTTTCTTAGACGGCCGGTGAGTGTTTGTAATGTCATAACTATTCAATGGACAAGAAAGTAAAGGGCATTTTAAAGAAGGGTTCTTTTGCTGTAAATGGCAGCCTTTGGATTGAGGCGGCCGGGCAGCGCGAAGGAAATCGGCGAGTCGGCTGTCTCCGCCGCCAATGTCGATGATGCGGGCAGTTTTGGGCAATTGAAAGCTATGAATCAAGTCGAGGGAAGTGGCGGGGACTTCCTGAGTCCAACTGACTTCCTCGGGTTTTTTGGTCCGGTAGATGTTTTCCAAATGATTTTTTTCGGGGTGCATACATAGCTTTTTTGGCTGCGAACATTAGCAAATAGAAAGGTTAAGGCGTAACGGGGTAGCCTTTATTGATCCAATCAACTTTTACGTTGTGTTCGAGATTGAGCAATTTTTGCTTTGTGAATGTCATTTGGTTGAGCAGGGCAAAAGCGGGCCGGATATTGGGACAATGTTCAAAGGGGCAGCATCCGCAGTAGATGACAATATCAGCGTCTTTGGGCAAATGATCGAGCCGTAGTTTGAACTTTACCAGGTTGGCGCTGTCCCTTGCGGGCCCTATGTCGATGGAGCCTTTGATGATGGCGCCGGGACCAACGCTGAAGATGATGGGTTGTTTTGCTTTTGGATCGTTGATGATATTGGCTAGATCTTCCGGAGATTCGAGTTGGGCGGGTGTCCAGGGTTCAGGGCCAACCCGCTGTTTTGAATGATGAAAGGAGAACGCAAGGGTAGCGAAAAGGACAACGCAGCATACAAGCAAAATGGTTTTTTTCTTCATATATCGGCGGTTTCATGATTGATGATGCTCCAAAGGTAAGGGAATGTGGAAATGTATTGTTTAAAGGAACTGCTGAATTTTCTGTCGACACGGCCTGTATTGGTTTACATATGCTGATTAGTTCATTGCTTACCGGCATGATCCCATTGTATCGACCCCTTATGAACTGGACAGTTTTGTAAAGAAAGTTTAGTGGATTTTCATTTTTGAAATGAATCGGATATTTAGGTCCCTTATTTAATCTTAACGATATCCGGCTTAACCATGGGGAACCTGGAGAAGATGGCCGGATCATGGCCGGGAATAATATACTTAATGTTGGAGGCGAGCGTCTTCATCCTTTGCATGGACTTCACGTAAGCGATCGTATCAAAAGTGCCATTGGGGTAAGGCGATGACTTCATTTGTTCAAGGTTATAATAAATCCAGATATTGTCGGACGCAAGAATTACTTTATCTCCCCCCGTTTGCACCTGCACGAATTGTGAATTGTATGTATGTCTCGAACCGGTATACACTTTGATACCCGGGAGGATTTCCTTATCGTCACCATCAACCAGGGTTAGTTTCCCTGCTAGATTAAGACTCACCATCGTGTCGACATCCCTTTTATAAAACCCTCCATGCCGGCCATCTTTTTGCCAGGCTTCGCCGACAAAGTAATTATAATCCTCTTTCTGAATCCAGATATGCGCTTTGGGAAAAAGACTGATTCCGTCCACATGATCCCAATGCGGATGAGTCAATATGATATCGGTGATCTCGTCGGATTTGATATTCAGCTCCAGCAATACGGAGTCCGGCCTGATGTAGAATGTGGTTTTTAATTCTTTAAACATATCCAGATCATTCAGGAAGCCTGCATCCACCAGGATATTCTTCCCATTGTTTCCCTTTACAAGCCAATACATGAAGTACATATTCATCGTATCCTTCTTCGGTGCGCCCAGGGCCAGTTCGGATACTGGAACCGAATGAATGCCGAAATATTTCAAAGCATAAATTTCGTATGTCGGGGGCGATTGGGCATTGGATTGAACATAACCTGAAACTATAATAGCCAGGAAGAAAACCAATTTGAACATGGATCAACGATTTTGGTCTGTAAGTTAATGAAAATAATTTTTCTACGTCAAGTTTGCAGGGCTTCTTCTTCTTTTATTTCGTCTTCTTAGTTTCCCAAAGCGAAGTATTAAATCAAATATTTTCATAGCTCGCGTTAATTAAAACCTCTTCCGCTGGTAAGATCTTTTATTAGAATTTGAGACTAAGTCCTCCATTGACATGTTGCGGATTGTGTTGTTGAATCCAGGATAATGCATTTTGCCCAATATAATCTGTATAAATCCGTTTGCCCAGGACATAGTGTCGCTTTTGTAGTTTGCGTCCTGCTCGGCTTATAATGTGAAAATACAACCTTCCCCGGTCCAATTCATTTGGCTTGAAAACGCATCGATCGAAATGTAGCAATGGTAATTCCGATTCATCGATAAGCCAGTAATTTCCTTTTTGGAAGCATTTGAGTCTTAATTCCTGAAGGTCTTGTAGTCTTCTCAGGTAAATTATGATTGGGCTTGACCACTATCGCGATTCTTGATCAGTGGGTTATCTGACTATTCAAATAATAATCAGGTGGTCAAAGGGTAGCATAATTTCCGAGTTGACCGAGTCCCGGACCTTGTTTCAACCTGGAATTTTGAACCCGACTGAAGGGACCCTATTTGTGCTGGCTGTCAGATGTACAAATCATTGATATTCAATCCCGGGCTTTTCGGAGAAAAAAATAGTGTAGTTTAGGAGTACCATCTCGTTGGTTATGTGGTGCATGGTATTCCAAAACCCGACCTTACGTGGGGACTGGATGAGTTTTTACTGGATCTTAAAATGATGTAAGAATGAAAAAATGTCTTTTATTGTTGTTGCTTCCGGTTTCGTTATTTGCGCAAAACGACGTTTCTGCGCCGCTGCAACAATTTATTCGTGGACAGCACGACTATTTTGGATTCAATGGGAATGTAGTCGTTGCCAAAGAAGGCAAGGTCCTTTACCAGGACGCTTTGGGATTTGCCAGCGTGGAGCCTAAGCGGATGCTGAACAACAATTCCGTCTTTGAGCTTGCTTCCTTGTCCGATCAGTTTACGGCTATGTCCATTATGATGTGCAAAGAAAAGGGCCTGCTAGGATACAATGATAATCTTAAGCTTTTTTTTCCGCAATTTCCTTACGACAACATAACCATTCGAAATTTGCTAACACATACCTCCGGACTGCCAAACTACGAGGACCAGTTTAAAATGTTTTGGGATCATGGTAAAATTGCTGCTAATTCGGATGTAGTGGACATGTTGGAGAAGCGAAACGACAGTTTGCTTTTTAAGCCGGGAACGAAATACCGGAACAGCAACACAGGGTATGTATTGCTGGCGTCGATTGTTGAGAAAGTTACGGGCATGAGCTTTAGTGAATTTCTGGCCAGGAATATATTCAAGCCGCTGGGGATGACCGAGAGCTATTGTTTCCCTGCCAAGGGACCAGGGGGAAAGGTTCCGCCTAATTCCGCATTGGGGTATGTATTTTCGGATAGCCTAAAGCGCTACTTGCTTGCCGATAGCGTGGCTGGCTACGACTATTTGCACTACCTGGGCGAAATCGTTGGTGACAGGGGTGTAAAATCAAGCGCCGGAGATTTGTTGACCTGGACCAAGGCCCTCTTCGGCAATCAGCTGGTAAGTAATGCAACACTTAATGAGATGCTTTCCCCCATAGTTCCCAGATCCCCGGGAGATACCACCAACTATGTGGGTTTTGCGTATAATGTGCAACCAAAATCGCCGGATGGCAAACTGATTTCACTTTACGGCAGCCTGCCGGGATACCGTACCCTGATGACCAGTTTGATGGATAAAAAGGAAACTATCATCATCCTCTCGAACAATGAATTCAGCATCAGTTTCCTCCAGGCGGCGTTGGAATCGATCTTGGATGGGGAAGAGCTGATCATGCCCTATAAACATATAGAGATAAAAATCGATACGGCATTGCTCAGCGATTATGTGGGAAAATACGCAGCGGGTTTAACGCTCGAATTTATTAAAAAAGATGGCAGGCTATTCCGGCACCGAACCGGCACGGCCGATATTGAGTTAAAACCAGAGTCCCCAACCAAGTTCTTCTACGCAGATGGCACCGACCGTCAAATTGAATTTGAACGGGACAATTCAGGAAGGGTTAGTAAGGTCTGGTTCATCAATACGGGTCAAAAAGGCGAAATGAAAAAAGTCGGTCCAACTTAACGCCATCTAAAATGCAGAACACGCCATTATTGATAGCTTGTACCCGCGTTGCATTAAAAGTTGTGGTTAAATATTTGGACATCTCCTGGGCGTCAAAGTCAGAAATCGTAAAAGGTCTATGTCTACGGATTTCCTATGCCCAATCTTTAGCGCGAGAGCAGTTCCACCAACCAAATTAAATTAATTAATTACAATATTTGGCAATAGCCTTCACGGCATCGGCGTCGCCCATCTGAGCGGCTTTCTTTAAATCCATGCATCCCAAGCCCTTTTTCCCTGAAGCTATATAAATAAGTCCTCTGAATCTATAAGTGACACCGGGGGCGAAGTGGTTCTCAATACAAAACTGAAAGTCATGAAATGCCTTGTTCAGACTATCTAAATTATAATACGCAGCTCCTCTTTCCAGTCGAATTTCCGGCATCGAGCAATCGTAACCTGCATCAATAAAATTGTTTGGCTGAAGGTCTAGCCACACTTCCTCGCCACCTTTGCTATTTACTGCCCGCTGGAAATCTTCGATTACTCCCTGGTATTTTCCGATACGGCTCTTGTTCTTGCCCCGATTGAGTAAGGACAGCCGGCTGGTAATGCCAAATATCTAAGGATTATGCCCTTTTTTTCGATTAAATGTTCGACATGGATCGGTTTAAAATAGTGTTCATCATCCGGAATCTCACTGCCGCCCCATAAATACCAACCATCAATTACCGCTTGTTTTGGGTGTCGTAGCCCGTTAATCGGTTTGATGGAAGTAAAAAGAGATTCGTTGAATGCAATCAATGAATGAGTTTCGATTGGATTCCACGCAACCCCTAGGCTTTCACAGACCATTTTTTGTTCTTCTTCAATAAAAGACCATTCTAACATATTAATTGGCGATGTATTGTTGGGGGTTCGATATGTCCCAGGAGTTGACCTGCTGATATTCGAACCAAAATTGTTCTGATAGTTAATTGCTTACAATATCAGCAAAAATTGACGGAAACAGAAAAACCTTTAAATCCAATGATTTGAAGGCTTTGAATTTTTGTGGTGAACGAGGCTGTACAAAGGTCGAATCAATTGTTCGCGTTCTTGGTAACATTTTCACCATGTTAAACGGACCTAATCTTTATGATTATCAATGATTAGAGCCGTTATAGGTTTTACAACATGACTTTCGACCAGAAAAGGTTTCAGTGACTGCTTGGGCGGATACATGGAATTTTCTCACGCAATTTTTAACTCTGACCAAACGTTCTATTGCACAAATAAATTTGATAACTCACCTTTGACGACGGGTATTTATCCGGCTTCCGGTTATGACCTTGAGAACCAAAGCGAGTGGATGATCTATGCCTCTGCAAACTGGGGATATACCTCTAAGATAGGATTTCTCGCATATCCCGATTCGGTAAATGTCACCGATATAACCGATACTACGATCACAGGAACATTTTCGGGTACGTGTACCGGAGTGATACAGGACCAGAATTATCCGTACAACAACATCGACTCAATCATGATTGTAACCAATGGGAAGTTTCACCTGAAAAAGCAGTGATTCTCTATGCTTTTTTTATCTCGGGCGCAGATATTTGCAGATACCAAAATTTGGTTCCATCATACCAAATAAAAAGCCTTCAAATCCATTGACTTGAAGGCTTCTTGGAGGTGTAGGAGGTAATACAAAAGTCTAAGTAGGGTCTGCTGACAAAGTCACCAGGTGTTAAACGCATTATAAATTCTCATGTTTGTATTCTGCCCTTCGATTATAACAGTAATTAACATGCGCACAATAACTCTCCTCCTTGTTATTATTTG
>Ga0182030_10000341_pt1 | contig 84383 bp, 79 predicted proteins | sample 812S3MmetaG_FD_121299 | JGI IMG/M metagenome (GOLD analysis project Ga0182030, IMG submission 121299) | Permafrost microbial communities from Stordalen Mire, Sweden - 812S3M metaG (Illumina Assembly) | ecosystem: Environmental > Terrestrial > Soil > Wetlands > Permafrost | place: Sweden... | reverse complement strand
TTTAGCTGAGGATCATTGCCAAACGGAATATCAAGTTCTTTTTCAAATTGCGCTAATTGCTTATTAGTCAAAGGAGAGTTCATTTAAATGCCTCCTTTCACTTCATCAAAGAACAAGTCTCGGTTTTGTGTAGCACGTTCGATTTGTTTCTTCACCAACTTTTGGGCTTGCCTAGTGCCAACTTTCTTGCCAGTAGTTAGTGATAAAGGAAGGGCTTGAATAGCGGCTGTGCCACCTGCTAGCAGGTCGCACACTTCGCTTAAGCAATCACTTAGCGTTTGAGTTGCTGCATATGTTTCCGCTGGGTCTTGTGAACCCAACATGTCAGCCAAAGTCAAAGAGTCGTCTTCATCGTTTAAAGCTTCATCCAGGCTCGCAACTTCAGAAAGATTGAAACGCTGTCCATGCGCTTCAAAACTCGTGTTAGTCATGCCGTGACGATCTACAGTCACTAACGATTTTTTGTACGCTGCGCCAGCAAGGTTTTTAAACTCAAAACCTACTTTTTTAGTCAGTAGAAGATCCCAAGCAAAATCGGTTAAATGAGCAGCAGACGTTTGGATTCTGTCTAGTTGGTTAAATTCTGCTTTAGTTATATGAAGTGCTTCAATCGACTTCGCATTTTCAAAATTCTTCAGGGATGGAGTGTAATTTCTCATGATTACAACCCCCCGTTCTGCTGAGCTTGTTGAGCGGCTTTGCGTTCTGCGTGGCTTGGGTGTCCACGTTTACCAAAACGGCCAAACTTGTTACGCGTAGCACGCTTTATAATCTCCCCTTGTTTTTGAATTTTTCCATTTAACAAATATAGAATTAGGTTTGGAAGAGCAATGAACTGTGATCCACCTTGTATTTGCTCAACTGTGACCGGAAAGCATCCACGGCGAATTTGAGCGCGGATTGTTTCTTCTTTTTCTTGCCAAAACTCGGCAATCAAAGAGATTTTTATTTGTGGAGGGAATGAAGCAAGCTTAGCCTGAACTGATTCAGGAAGTTGTTGAATTTCGATTGACATGGACAAACCTTTCGAGCCGTACCAGACCGTGAAATCTGGCTGCGCCGTGGCGCGACACGAAAAGTGAGATTCAGTTCATTATGATTATGAACTTACTGAGGTAGGTATTAGTGTCTTGATGTAATTAGTGTTTTATCGGCCACGGCCATTTTCACTAACATTCAACTCAAGTCTTCATCCATTAAAGGTCTGTTTTATTTTATATAACAAATAAAAACTTGCGCTTTTATAAAGGAGGGAGCTAACTCACAAAATTTAGCTTTTCACTTTTGTTAAAATCCTGCGGCTTGATTTACCTCGTTATGCCTCAAGCCCGCGCATTGCTTATCATTATCTACAAATTTAAAACACTGTCAATAATTATTTGCAATTACTTCCAATAGATACATGCAGTTAACATTTAAAACGTGCCAATCGCTTACAACCACGCGGGTTCCCAGCGTTTTTGGCGTGATAAAAATAATTTGGATATTCGATCAAAAAAGAGAGTTTTTTGACCGTTTTTTACTGTTGCGCACGCGCAACTACTCGCGCATGTCGCGCATAGTAATTAAAACGACTGAACAGGATGATCAGCTAGACCTACGGGGACAACTGGGACAAAACGGGGACAGTCCATCACAATTCCATCACACTGAATCTGTCGTTTGTGGTTATTTCTAGTTATCTATAATTATCTGCAATTATCATAACTTGTTGATTTTGTATGGTGCCCCGGAAATGACTCGAACATTCACGCCTCGCGGCGCCAGAACCTAAATCTGGTGCGTCTACCAATTCCGCCACCGGGGCATTCCAGCCTACAGCGACTCGGGCGAGTCGCGAAGGGCGCGCATTATAGCACTGACTTTTTAGTGTTTGACACCGATTTCTATGACGGTGCGTCCGCGCGTTTCACCGCGAATCATTTTGGGAAAGACCTCTGGCAATTCGGCAAACGGCACTACGTGCGCGATTTTAGCCAGTAATCCCGGCTTCAACTCGCCCGCCAGACGTTGCCACAATTGTTTGCGCAAAGGATTTGTTGTTGCGGCGGAATCAACACCCAGCAATTTCACACCGCGCAAGATGAAGGGAAATACGGAGGTATGCAATTCGATTCCTGCCGCATTACCAAAGGTGGCGATTGCGCCTTCCAACTGCATGGTTCGCGCAAGCCAAGCGAGCGTATCGCCACCAACCGAATCCAGCGCCCCTGCCCACTGGGCTTTTTCAAGGGGACGTTTGCTTGAGAGATCGATACTGTTACGCGGCAGAATCTCGCTTGCTCCGAGGGATTTCAGGAATTCGTGTTCGCTGTCTTTTCCGGTGACAGCCACCACATGGTAGCCAAGTTGCGACAAAATATTGATGGCAAGGCTTCCTACGCCGCCTGTCGCGCCGGTAACGATGACTTTGCCTTTATCCGGTGAAAGTTCGTTTTGCTCCAAACGGTGAATTGAAAGAGCGGCAGTAAAACCGGCTGTCCCCAGCGCCATCGCATCAAACAGAGTCAGCCCTTGCGGTAAAGGCACGACCCAATCTGCCGGAACTCGAACATATTCTGCATATCCGCCATCATGACCCATACCCATATCGTATCCGGTGACCACCACCTCGTCGCCTGCTTTGAAGCGCGGATCGGATGAGCTTGATACAATTCCCGACACATCGATGCCGCCCACGCAGGGGAAACGCCGGATGACCTTGCCGGTGCCTGTAGCGGCAAGTGCGTCTTTATAATTTACACTGGAATAATGCGTCTGAATGACGACTTCGCCGGGGGCGAGATCATCCAATGACAACTCGACAAACTTCCCGGCGGAGTTGCCGTTTTCTTCAAATATCCGGTAGGCGCGAAATACACTCATTTACAAATCGAGCAGAACGCGTTCTGGCGACTCCAGCACCTCTTTGATCGCCACCAGAAACTGCACAGCTTCGCGTCCGTCAATAATACGGTGATCGTAAGACAGTGCGAGGTAGTTCATCGGGCGAATAACAACCTGCCCATTCTCGGCAACGGGGCGATCTTTAGTCGCGTGAATACCGAGAATTGCGCTTTGCGGCGGATTGATGATGGGTGTGGAAAGAAGTGAGCCGAATACGCCGCCATTGGTGATAGAAAAAGTGCCGCCGGATAATTCTTCCAGAGTGATTTTGCCTTCTTTGGCACGTGCCGCAAATTCCGCGATCTGTTTTTCAATTTCTGCCAGGGAAAGTGTATCCGCATCACGAATGATCGGAACAACCAAACCGCGCTCGCTGCCGATCGCCATGCCGACATCAAAGTAACCGTGGTAAACAACATCTGTTCCATCGATCGACGCATTGACAATGGGGAACTTCTTCAGCGCCTGCACGGCCGCTTTGACGAAGAATGAAGAGAAGCCCAATTTCACACCGTGTTTTTTCTCGAAGGCGTCTTTGTATTTTGTGCGGATATCTATCACCGGCTGCATATTCACTTCGTTGAACGTAGTCAGAATGGCAGCGTTCTGTTGTGATTGCAGCAAACGTTCGGCGATACGTTGGCGAATACGTGTCATTGGCACGCGCTGCTCAAGACGGCTGCCCGGAGCCGGTTGCGGAATAACGGTTGCCGGTTTAGCCGCCACAGGCTCTGCACGCGCAGCACTGCTGCTTACTTTTGCCGCTGCCTGAACGTCTTCTTTGGTCACGGCACCTTTGCGCCCGCTACCCTGCAAACTTGTCGCGTCTACATCATGAGCACTTGCCAATTTGCGTGCCGAGGGTGTGACTGCGGGCGCTACTTCTGCTTTTGCCTTGGGCGCTGCCGCTACCGCTTCTGTGTCCAATGTGCCGATCACTTCACCGGCCACAACTTTGTCGCCGTCATGTTTGATGATTTTTGTTATCACACCGCTTTTAATTGCCGGCAATTCCAACACTACTTTGTCGGTTTCGATATCAACCAGATTTTCACCTTCGTTTGCAGATTCGCCCTCTTTTTTATTCCACGTAAGAAGCGTCGCTTCGGTCACGGATTCGGACAATTGAGGGACTTTGATTTCAATGATGCTCATGGTGTGCTCCTGGTTTATTCTTCACATCAAGGTCGGGACGGAAAGCTGCATCGACCACCGCTTTTTGTTGCTCGTTATGTACGGCGAGATAGCCCGCTGCGGGGGAAGCTGAAGTTGGTCTCAATGCATAATCGAGGCGCATCTCTTTGCGCAAATGGCGCAACAGATAATGCTGGATGCGGTGCCATGCACCCTGGTTACCCGGTTCTTCCTGGCACCACACCACTTCGCTCGCTTTGGGATAGGCGGCAATCTGCGCGGCAAAATCTTCATGCGGAAATGGATAGAGTTGCTCCAGGCGGATGATGACCATATCGGTAATGGCTCGCTCGCGCCGAGCCTTCAGCAAGTCGTAATATACTTTTCCGCTGCAAACGATAATTCGGCGCACCTTGTTTGCATCAAACTTGTCCACTTCGGCGATAACAGGCTGAAAATGGCCATTAGCGAGATCGTCCAATGATGACGCTGCATCTTTGCTGCGCAACAAGCTCTTGGGCGTAAACACCACCAGCGGTTTACGTAGCGGGCGCATAGATTGGCGACGCAACAAATGGAATATCTGCGCAGCATTGGAAGGAACGCAGACTTGAATATTGTAGTCGGCACAAAGTTGCAGGTAGCGCTCGATGCGTCCGGAAGAATGCTCCGGCCCTTGTCCTTCGTATCCATGCGGCAGCAGCATTGTCAGTCCGCACAATCTGCCCCACTTGGCTTCACCGGAGGCGATAAATTGGTCGATAACCACTTGTGCGCCGTTGGCAAAATCGCCGAACTGGCCTTCCCATATCGTCAAGGTATCCGGCTCGGCTGTGGCATAACCATATTCAAATCCCAGCACCGCTTCTTCGGACAAAATAGAGTCAATAACAATGAAGTCGGATTGCTTGGGCGCAATGTGTTGCAAAGGAATGTAATCACCCACATCGAACTGCATGCGATTCTGATCATGCAAAACGGCGTGGCGATGGAAGAAAGTACCCCGACCGCAATCTTCACCCGACAAGCGGATTGGGCTTCCTTCAGTAACCAGACTGGCATAAGCCAAATTTTCTGCCATTCCCCAGTCTATCGGCAACTCGCCCTTGCCCATCGCGATACGGTCGGCGATGATTTTCTCGACACGGGAATGCAATTTGAAATTCTCGGGGATTGCAGTCAGTCTTTCCGCCAATTGTTGCAAACGCTCACGCGGCACGCCGGTATTCGTCGGAACATTCCATGGCACATTGCCAGTATACTTTGACCAACTGACGCCATACTCATGTTTAAGCCCTGTCAATGCGGATTGCAAAGGATCACGGCCTTCGTCCATCGCGCGGCGATAATCCGCAACCATGGCTTCCGGCTCGCCCGTTGCAAGTGCCCCCTGCTCCACCAGACGTTTTGCATACAATGCGCGCGTCCCCGGGTGCTGATTGATAAAGCGATACATGAATGGTTGCGTAACCAGCGGCTCATCCTGCTCGTTATGACCCAGCTTGCGGAAGCACACCATGTCGATGACAACATCCTTGCCAAATTGCATGCGAAAATCGAGCGCAATTTCAGTCACCCGCAACACAGCTTCGGGATCATCCGCATTCACGTGAAAGATAGGTGCATCGACCATCTTGGCAATGTCGGTACAATAAAGCGACGAGCGCGTATCGCGCGTATCCGACGTGGTAAAGCCGATTTGGTTATTGACAATGATATGCACTGTGCCACCGGTGCGGTAGCCACGGGTTTGCGACAGATTAAATGTTTCCTGATTGACCCCCTGCCCTGGAAAAGCAGCATCACCGTGCAACAAAATAGGCAATACCTGCTTACCTTCCAAGTCTTTGCGGCGATGTTGGCGCGCACGCACAGAGCCTTCCACCACGGGATTAACAATCTCCAGGTGTGAAGGATTAAATGCCAGCGTTACATGCATCGGCCCGCCCTGCGTACCGATGTCGGAAGAGAAACCCTGATGGTATTTCACGTCACCCGAGGTGAGATGTTCCAGATGAATTCCTTCGAACTCGGCAAACAAGGTTGCAGGAAGTTTCCCCAGTGTATTGACCAGCACATTGAGACGACCCCGGTGTGCCATGCCGATGACAGACTCCTTGACACCCTGCCCGCCCGCACGTTGCAGCAGATGATGCAACAACGGAATTAACGTTTCGCCACCTTCCAGGGAAAAGCGTTTCTGACCGACATATTTGGTGTGCAAATAGCGTTCCAGGCCTTCCGCAGCAGTAAGCCGTTCAAGAATACGTTTCTTGGCTTCCAGCGGATATTCCGCTTCACCGGCGGTCCCTTCCAAGCGGGTTTGTATCCAGCGTTTTTGCGCAATATCGCTGATGTACATATACTCAGCGCCGACAGTGGCACAGTATATCCTGCGCAGACGCTGCAGAATCTCGCGCAGAGTCAAGCGTGCTCCGCCAACCAGCGAGCCGATATTAAAGCTTGTATCGAGATCGGAATCGAGAAGGTTGTAATACGCAGGATTCAGTTCTGCAACCTCGGCCTTGGAATAGCGCTTCAATGGATCCAGATCGGCGGCACGCACGCCAAGGAATCGGAATGCATTAATAAGTTGCAACACTGATGACTGCTTTCGATCATCGCCACCCTGTGTTGACTGTTGCGCGGCGCGCGTTGGCAAAACCGCAAAACCCCGTTGAATGGGCGAGTGCGCTACTTCATGAGGCGCGCCCGCTGTTGATTGCAACGCGTCGAAGTAAGCACGCCAAGCTTCTGTTAAGCTGGAAGGATCGGCAAGATAGTCTTCGTACAAACTCTCTACAAAAGCGTTATTGCCGCCGGAAAGCTGTGAGGAAGCCCACAGCGCTTGCATAGAGTTTGTATTTTGCTCAGCCATTTAGGATCAACATTTTCCTTTGGCAGGGTAATCCCGTTTAACTGCTCCGCGATACAACTGGCGCGGACGACCGATTTTATTGTCAGGATCCGAGATCATTTCATTCCATTGCGAAATCCAGCCGATGGTTCGCGCCACGGCAAAAATTACCGTAAACATATTCGTCGGAATTCCCAGCGCGCGCAGCACGATGCCGGAGTAGAAGTCCACATTCGGATAGAGTTTGCGTTCGATAAAATACGGGTCGCTCAGAGCGGTTTTTTCCAACTCCATCGCCAGCGCAAACAACTTGTCGTTTTCAAGCTTGAGTTCTTTGAGAACTTCGTGGCAAGTTTTGCGCATCACACTGGCGCGCGGATCCATGTTTTTATAAACGCGGTGACCAAAACCCATCAGTTTATATTTCTTGTCTTTAACGCCTTGCACATATTCAGATACGCGTGAAGCGTCACCGATTTCTTCCAGCATTAAAAGTGCGGCTTCATTTGCTCCGCCATGCGCCGGACCCCACAAGGTGGCGATACCGGAAGCAATGCAGGCAAACGGATTTGCGCCGCTCGATCCGGCCAAACGTACCGTTGAAGTCGATGCATTTTGTTCATGGTCGGCATGCAGAATAAATATCCGCTCAAGCGCCCGCACCAGCACGGGATTGGGAACATATTCCTCGGCCGGGTTTGCAAACATCATGTACATGAAGTTTTCCACGTAGCTGAAATTATTTTTCGGATACATAAACGGAAAACCTGTGTGATACTTGTGCGCCATTGCGGCAATGGTCGGCACTTTGGCAATCAAACGCAGCGCTGATATACGCCGATGTTCGGGATTTTGAATATCAAGTGAATCGTGGTAGAAAGCGGACAGTGCACCAACCACTCCCACCATCACCGCCATCGGGTGAGCATCGCGGCGGAAGCCGCTGAAGAAGCGAACCAGTTGCTCATGTACCATGGTGTGATTTTTTACAGTATTTACAAACTCCGCGCCTTCTTTGGCATCGGGTAATTCACCATTCAGCAGCAGGTAACACACTTCCAGAAAATCTGACTTTTCGGCCAGTTGCTCAATCGGATAACCGCGGTAATAAAGCAAGCCCGCGTCGCCATCAATGTATGTAATTGCCGAAGTACAACTGGAAGTCGCGAAGAATGCAGGGTCAAACGTAAACACACCCAACTTATTCAAGTGCCGGATATCAAGCACATCCGGGCCCAGTGACCCGGACAAGATTGGCAAATCGAGACTACGTCCATCATCTAGTGTGAGTGTTGCGCTGCGCTGCTTTTCCATATTCAACCCCTTAGTTGTGTTGCGACGATCAAACCACTTTAAGCCTCTCCAACAGTGCTTTTTGTTGCAGTTCCAGAGGAGGCTCTACTCTTCCTGTAATCATATCCCACAGGGAATTATCGGGCATGTCGAGCAAAACGTCGAATGCCACTTTTTCCAATTCATTCAGCCCCGCATAGTGCTGCTCGACGAAACGTCCGAGTACGATGTCCAGTTCCAGCAATCCGCGCCGGCAGCGCCATCGCACACGTTCCAGTTCCTTCATACGATGCGTTTTATCATCATGTCTTTTATCTTGCCGATCGCTTGCGTCGGGTTCAATTCTTTCGGACATACATCGGCACAATTCATAATGGTATGGCAACGGAACAAACGGTACGGATCTTCCAAATTATCCAGACGTTCGGCTGTCGCCTTGTCTCGCGTATCAGCGATGAAACGGTAAGCCTGCAACAAACCGGAAGGACCCACAAATTTATCCGGGTTCCACCAGAACGACGGGCAAGCTGTCGTGCAGCAACCGCAAAGAATACATTCGTACAAACCATCCAGTTCGGCACGATCTTTAGGCGATTGCAAACGCTCTGTTTCCGGCGGCGGATCGTTGTTCACCAGATAAGGTTTGATTGAATGATATTGTTTAAAGAATTGAGACATATCAACAATCAAGTCGCGAATGACCGGCAACCCGGGCAAGGGACGAATTTCGATAGGTTGCTTAAGCGTGGAAAGCGGCGTGACACAAGCCAAACCATTGCGCCCGTTGATATTCATCGCATCCGATCCGCATACACCTTCGCGGCATGATTTGCGGAAACCAAGGCTGTCATCCTGCTGCCGCAGCAACATTAGCGCATCCAACAACATAGCGTCACCCGCCTCAAATTTGAGGTCGTACTCCTGCATGTATGGAGCAGTATCTTTGTCGGGGTTGTAGCGGTAGATTTTAAATTTCATGTTTAAACCCTAGCTTCTTTTAGTAGACGCGCGCTTTGAGCGGGAAAGTTTCTACCGTTAACGGTTTTAGTCTCACTGGCTTGTAATCCAAACGACGGTCTGCACTGTAATACAGCGAGTGCTTCAACCAGTTTTTGTCATCACGCTCGGGGAAGTCATCGCGGGCATGTGCACCGCGACTTTCCTGGCGTGCGTTAGCCGCTGTCATAGTGGCTTGCGCGACTTCAATGAGATTATCCAGCTCCAGTGCTTCGATACGCGCAGTGTTGAACACTTTGCTTTGATCGTTGATGACCGTGTTCTTCGCACGTTCCGCAACTTCCCGAATTCTTTTCACACCGTCGGCCAACAAGTCAGGAAAGCGGAACACACCACAGTGAGCTTGCATTACTTTGCGCATTTCGGCACCAACCTCGGCAACACTTTCTCCCTGTTTCTGAGTTTCCAGTCTTGCCAGTCTCGCCAGAGAACGATCTGCCGCATCCGCAGGCAACGGTTTGTGATTGGGATTAGTCTTCAAATCTTCGATGATCTGGCGACCGGCAGCACGTCCGAACACGATCAGGTCGAGTAATGAGTTACACCCGAGGCGATTGGCTCCATGCACGGATGCACAGGCACATTCGCCCACTGCATAAAAGCCCTGTACCACGTCTTCCGGCGCTGTGCCATGCGGCGCTACGACTTGTCCGTGATAATTGGTCGGAATGCCGCCCATCATATAATGCGCAGTTGGCACCACAGGAATGGGAGACTTGGCCGGATCAACGTGAGCAAATTTAAGCGCAATATCACGAATACCCGGTAGACGGTGACGAATGACATCTTCGCCCAAATGATCCAGTTTGAGCATAACATGGTCGCCATGCGGGCCACAGCCGCGACCTTCTTTGATCTCGGTTGCCATTGCGCGCGCGACCACATCGCGGCTGGCCAAATCTTTTGCGGTGGGCGCATAACGCGGCATAAAACGTTCGCCGTCTTTATTCACCAGATATCCGCCTTCACCGCGCACACCTTCAGTGATGAGCACGCCCGCACCGTGGACCCCCGTAGGATGGAATTGGAAAAATTCCATGTCTTCGAGCGGGATGCCTGCGCGTGCCGCCATACCGAGGCCGTCGCCGGTATTAATATAGGCATTGGTACTTGCCGAGAAAATACGACCCGCGCCGCCAGTGGCAAACAACGTTGCACGCGCGTGCAGAATCATCACTTCCGAGGTTTCAATTTCCATCGCAACAACGCCCAGCACATCGCCGTCCTGATCACGAATCAAATCGAGCGCCATCCACTCCACGAAGAAGTTGGTATTGGCATGTACATTTTGCTGATACAAAGTGTGCAGCAAAGCGTGTCCGGTACGGTCAGCCGCCGCACATGCTCTGTCTACCGGCGTTTTGCCATAATCTTGCATGTGACCGCCGAACGGGCGCTGGTAAATCTTGCCATCTTCCGTGCGATCAAACGGCATACCGAAGTGTTCCAGTTCGTAGACCACTTCCGGTGCGGCACGACACATATATTCGATCGCATCCTGGTCACCCAGATAATCCGAACCTTTCACTGTGTCATACATATGCCAGTGCCAGTTATCTTCTTTGACGTTACCCAAGGAAGCGGCGATACCGCCCTGCGCCGCGACGGTATGAGAACGTGTCGGGAAAACTTTGGATAACACCGCAACTTTCAGTCCGGCCTGGGAAAGCTGCAAAGCCGCACGCATTCCCGCTCCGCCGGCACCCACTACAACCACATCAAATGTACGCTTTGTCACTGACATCTCTAGAAACCCCACAGAATTTGTACCGACCAGATGGCGTACAACAACAAAGCCAAAATGACCAAGACATGAATAAGCAAACGGACGCTCGCCGGATTAACGTAATCCATTACTATATCTCTCGCACCTATCCATGCGTGATAAAACAGACTCAGCAAGAAAAGTAGCGCAAAGGAACGTGTCACGTTATTGGAAAACAAACTTGTCCATACGTCGTAATCGACTTTGGGTTGCAGCAACAAATCCCCGACTACAAACAAAACAAACAAGACCATTACAACGGCTGTAACGCGTTGCACCAACCAATCGCGCAATCCGTAATGCGCGCCAGTCACGACACGATTCAGCATAATTTCACTCCGATCAACACAGTCAACAGTAGACTCACAGCCAACACCCACTTGCTGCTGGCTCGTGCCTGGGCCAAACTGGAACCCAAGTGCAAGTCAATGGCAAGATAGCGAATGCCCGCACAGAAGTGATGCAGAAAAGCCCACAATAAGCCGATAGCTACTAGTTTGCTCAACGGGTATTGCAAGATTTCCGTCAGTTGGGTATAGGTCTCGATAGAACGCAGACTTGACTGCAATATCCACAGTAGCAACGGCAACGACAAGAAGAGAATAAAACCGCTAACACGATGAAGAATAGAGACAAATCCAGCCAGAGGTAACTTAATCAAATGTAACGAGAGATGCTTTGGACGTTTTTTATTCATTTGGTACTAACCCGAAAAAGGTGCGTAATCTTACACCTTTTGCACGATGTGTGAACTTCAAAAAATAAGCCAATTGTATGAGCCTGCCAGACAGAGTGAAGACAACCCACTAAAGCAGGCTATGAATCCCCTTTAACATACATGCAGTATGTTATTCCCATCTAATAATATACCCACAAAACTGAGCACCCTTGTACTACAACTAATTTTTTGTTCTTAACTCGAAGCCTAAATAAAGCCAGATTATTCCGCCAATCAATTGTTTTAATATTTATTATTAAATATTTCAATAGTTAATAATAAATCAAATAAATCATCACGTACATGACAATATTGATTCATCTTTAAATAGACAATTGCATTACTTTTGCAACGTAGGTAGGATTAAGAATCCAAATTTAGCACATCTTGGAATTTCTCCTGCAGGAATCGACTGATGCAACATTCGCCCCCCATTGATTAAATCATTCAGACAACGGTTCCGCAATTGGGCATTTCGCCGCACTGTCGAAACTGGCACGGTAGAGCTTAATCAGCGGCGTATCTACATACTGCCCACGCGGCAGGGTGTCGGCTTCGGTTTTGTGCTAGTGCTGATGCTGCTTGGCGACATCAATTACAACCTGAGCTTGGGCTATATACTTACCTTTTTACTTGCTACCGCCAGCGGCATGAGTATGTTGCACGCCTTTCGCAACATGGCGCAACTTGAGATACGCGCGGGACATGTCGAACCGGTATTTGCCGGCGAGCAGGCCTATTTCGTTTTTCATTTTAACAACCCCGGCACGCTGACTCGTCATCAAATTCATTTACAGGATGACGCGGGGCATCACACAGTATTCGACCTGCCGGCACAACAACATACGGAGATTCGGCTTGCCTTGCCTGCCTTAAAACGCGGTTGGCTGGATAGCGAGCGGCTAACGCTTTGCACGGATTTCCCCTTCGGACTTTTTCACGCCTGGACATACCTTCATTTTGATGTGCGTTGCCTGGTCTACCCAAAACCATCAAACCCTCAACCCTTACCCGATGCTTCCGCACAAGATGGCAACGGCAAGTTGCCCGTTACAGGCGATGAGGATTTTTCCGGATTGCGCAACTACGTGGCGGGAGATGCCATGCCCCGCATCGCATGGAAAGCCCTGGCGCGCGAACAGGGATTGCAGGTCAAACAATTTGTTGCGCAACAGGGTCGAACGCTTTGGCTGGATTGGGCATTGTTACCCAACATCGCACAAGAACGAAAACTGGAATTACTCACACGCTGGGTGTTGGATGCAGATGCGCAAGGTTTAATATGCGGATTGCGCTTGCCGGACAGTGAAATTGCTCCACAGAATAATCCATCGCATAGAACGGAGTGTCTGCGCAGATTGGCGCTGTTTGGCACTGGTGCGCCATGAAACTCACCGCCCCGCTTATTTATGGATTAATCGCCTGCCTCCTGCTGGTTAGTGCGCCGCATGCAGAGCATCTCCCAATATGGGTTAGCGCATTAAGTGCCGTACTTTTGGCTTGGCGCGCCTACCTCACTGCTACCGCTAATTCGCTGCCCAAGCGCTGGATGTTGTTGCTCGTCACCCTAATCTGCGTTGGCTTCATCGCCCTCAGCTTCCGCACCCTGTTCGGACGAGAAGTCGGCGTCACGCTTCTGATCCTGCTTGGCTCGCTCAAACTTTTGGAATTACGCGAAGTACGCGATGCCACTGTGCTGATTTATCTATGCTGCTTTGTCATTATTACCAACTTTTTCTACTCGCAAAGTATTCCCACTGCAATTTATATGTTGTTCACTTTGCTGGTCATCATGGCTACCTGGGTACATCTTCAGACAGGCAATATTAAATTTATGCCGCGCCTGCGCATCGCCGCCACGATTTTGTTACAAGCCATTCCTTTGTCAATATTGATCTTTGTGCTATTCCCCCGTGTGCAGGGCCCGTTGTGGGGGATGCCGCAGGATGCTTACGGTAGCAGCGGCTTATCCGACACCATGTCACCGGGTAGCTTGAGTAAATTAACGTTGTCAGAAGCTGTCGCTTTCCGTGTCACTTTTACCGGCAAGCCGCCCTTGCAAAACCAGCTCTACTGGCGCGGACCGGTACTGTGGGATTTCGACGGTAAAACCTGGACACGCGGCCGCAACGCCACGCTGCAACGGCCCAAGTTAGACAGAGTGAGCCAGCCGGTTAGCTATACCGTCACCTTGGAAGCAAACAACAAACCTTGGCTATTCGCATTGGATATGCCGATAAAGATTTCGATTCCTGCCGATTTCGCCCCCGATTTTCAGGTACTGAACAAATCGCTGGTAAACACGCGCCTGCGTTATAACGTCACCTCGGTGATGGATTATCTTGCCAATCTCGAGGAGCCGCCGCAACAAATGAAACGTGCGCTCAAATTGCCGGAGGGATTTAATCCGCGAACCCGTCAATTGGCTGCACAGTGGCGTTCACAATACCCAAGCGATGAACTAATTATTAAGACCGCGCTCGCCTATTTCAATCAAAATACGTTTGAATACACGCTCGAACCACCTCCACTCGGCATCAACAGCGTGGACGATTTTCTGTTCGAAACACGCAAAGGATTTTGCGAATATTATGCTTCCAGTTTTGTATTTCTAATGCGCGCGGCAGGTATTCCTGCTCGTGTTGTCACCGGCTATCAAGGCGGCGAATACAACAGTTATGGCGATTACTATGTCCTGCGCCAATCGGATGCCCATGCCTGGGCCGAAGTGTGGCTGCAAGATCGCGGCTGGGTACGTTTCGACCCCACTGCCGCCGTAGCACCGGAACGCATCCGGAACGGACTCAGCGCCGCGATGCCAAACAATGCGGCCTTGCCTTTTTTTGCGCGAACACAATCGCCGCTTTTGCTCAACCTGCGCCTAAATCTTGATGCGTTCACCAATCAATGGAACCAATGGGTATTGGGGTACGACACTGAACGCCAATTTGCTTTCCTGACGCGTCTCGGTATGGAAGACATCACTTGGCAAAAGCTGGCGATGAATATGTTTGGGGGAGTCGCGTTGCTGGTGGGAATATTTACCCTGTTTATGTTGCGCCGATTACAGCTTCGAAACACAGACGAGATACAAAAGCATTATCAACAGTTCTGCAAAAAAATGGCCAAGGTTGGCTTCGAACGGGCACCCCATGAAGGAGCGCAAGATTTTGCCAATCGTGCTACCGGAATAAAATCCCAATACGCGACTGCAATTCAAAATATCACTGCGCAATATATTGCACTGCGCTACCAAAACCAGCATGATGCCAGCTTGCTGCAATCCTTTAAAAGTGCAGTACGCAGCTTCAAGCTATAATCCTAATAACCGAAGTACAAGCCACAGAGGCCACAGAAAGAGAAGCGAGTTACCCAAATTTCGTAGCATCACCCGCAAGTGAAATGGGCATTGTGTTAAAAGCTCTGGTTTTTCTCTGTGATCTCGGTGTTCTTTGTGGCTAACTGCTTTTTCTTGAATAAACCGCCCATTTCAATAGAAAAATATTATGCATATTACTCGCCGCCTGGAATTTGATGCCGGACACCGTATTCCCAACCACAATAGCCAATGCAAGCATTTGCACGGTCATCGTTATGCCATTCAGATTACACTTTCAGGCAATGTTATTACGACAGAAGGTATTTCCGAACAAGGCATGGTAATGGATTTTTCGGATGTGAAGCGCATCGCCAAAGAACGCGTAGTTGATGCCTGGGATCATGCTTTTCTGGTGTATCGCGGAGATAAGGTGGTCTTGGATTTTTTGCACACGCTACCGGATCACAAAACTGTCGTACTAAATGTCATACCAACAGCGGAAAATCTGGCGATGGTCGCCTTTGAGCTGCTTGACGACGCCTATCGCAATACTTTTGGAAACGACCTGCGACTCGAACGAGTACGCTTATACGAAACACCCAACAACTGGGTAGACCACGTAAGAGCGCCTACCCATATGGCGTTTACCTAAAGAAGCTGCGCTCCGCAGTTAGCGTCGGCAATCACACACTCGCCGTTGCATGCCACTGCTGCAACTTTTCAAGTGAAAGGCGATCTGTTTCGCCAATAACCATGCGTGCGCCCTCAAAGTCGTCGTTGATAGTGTAGTCGTTCACCGTAATGACAGTCGGAATTCCCGCTGCCAGACTGGCAGCCAACCCGTGGGAGGAGTCCTCCACAGCCAAACAGTCCCGTGGCGGCAGGTTTAGCTGGCGTAAAACCCATTGGTAAATTTCCGGCGAAGGTTTTTTGGCGGCAGACACACTGCCCGAAGCAATTGCATCAAACCAGGCATCGGCATTTTGCCCCAGATTCGAGCGTATAAGGCCGACAACGTTTTCCAATTTGGAGCTTGAAGCAATGGCTATCCGTAACCCTTCAGTACGGGCATCGCAGATCAATTGGCCAAGATCGGCACGCAAGGGTATTGCCCCGGCAGCCAGTAATCGCTGGTAATTCCGTGTTTTTAATTCATGTATTCGAAGTGTCAGTTCCTGAAAATCGGACCGCGCAGCAGTTGCTTTATCGTAATGCTCCGCGTAGTAAACAATCCGTTCCTGACCTCCGGCAACGCTCAACAGCGTGCCGTAGAAAGCCTCGTCCCAGTGCCACGACAAGCCGACTTCGGCAAAAGCGGCATTAAATGCGGGTCGATGACCATCGCGTTCCGTATTGGCAAGAGTGCCGTCTACATCGAAAATGATCGCTCGCAGTGACATGATAAATATTTACCGAACATTAATAGTGGGGTGCAAAGATTAACCGATTTTTAAATTCGGTGAAACCCATTTAGTTTATCCGGGGAAATCCTCACCATTTAAATTATCAATTATTACTATTAATTTTAACACTCATGCATAACACCCTTTCAACCACAATGGAAAAAAGTGTTATAGTTAACGCTTTACGAATAAATGAAATCGGTCATTTGGCCGATCCTGATATTGCCAAAGTGACTGGAGACTAAGCGCACGTGAAACCGACCAATATTGGCCACCACGAATATTTTCATAAAGTCGTGGACTGTCAGTGGGCATGCCCTGCCCACACCCCCGTTCCAGAGTATATCCGCCTGGTTGCAGCCGGCCACTACTCTGATGCTTACCTGATTAACTGGCGTTCCAATGTATTCCCCGGAATACTCGGTCGAGTGTGTGACCGGCCTTGTGAACCCGCTTGCCGCCGTGGCCGGGTTGACAAAGAACCTGTGGCAATCTGCCGCCTGAAGCGGGTTGCCGCCGACCTGAAAGATGACATTCAGGAGCGCCTGCCCAAAGCGCCTTCCCAAAAAAATGGTAAACGCATTGCCTGTGTGGGCGGCGGACCAGCTTCTCTTACGGTTGCTCGCGATCTGTCGGTGCTTGGTTATCAGGTTACCGTCTTTGACAGCGGCTCATCTCTCGGCGGGATGGTACGCAGCCAGATCCCCAAATTCCGTTTACCCGATAGCGTTATTGACGAAGAATGTGCCTACATCACTAATCTGGGCGTCGAGACCCGCCTCAACCATTGGGTAGGTAGCCTGCGTGATCTGCTAGCCCAGAATTGGGATTCGGTCTTCGTCGGCACTGGTGCCCCGCGCGGCCGCGATGCCGACATCCCGGGCCGTCAGGAAGCAGCAGCGCATATCCATATCGGCATTGACTGGTTGTCCAATGTTGCCTTTGGCCACACTAGCAAAATTTCCAAACGCGTCATTGTTCTTGGCGGGGGCAATACGGCAATGGATTGTTGCCGTTCCGCTCGCCGGCTCGGTGGCGAAGATGTCAAGGTTGTGGTGCGCAGCGGCTTTGAAGAAATGAAGGCCTCGCCATGGGAAAAAGAGGATGCTATTCACGAAGGCATCCCTATTCTTAATATGCTGGTGCCGAAAGAATTTGTTCATGCCAACGGCAAGTTGACAGGTGTTCTATTCTATAAGGTGCGTGCCGAGTATGATGCAAAAGGCAAACGCAACCTGATTCCTACCGACGAACCTGATGTCTTGCTCGAATGCGACGAAGTGCTGGTGGCAATCGGTCAGGAGAATGCCTTCCCATGGATCGAGAAGGATATCGGGCTTGAGTTCGACAAGTGGAATATGCCGGTACTGAATCAAACCACGTTGCAATCGACCCTGCCGAAGGTGTTTTTCGGCGGCGATGCAGCGCTCGGCCCCAAAAACATTATCACCGCAGTGGCGCAGGGCCATCAGGCCGCCATTTCCATCGATTTATTATGCCGCAACAAGAGTTTATTGGATCGCCCTTCCCCGATCACGCAAATGGTCAGCCAAAAGATGGGCATTCACGAGTGGAGTTACGACAATCAGGTTTCGGAAGAGGCGCGCAAGAAAGTGCCGATGAAATCCCAGGAAAAAGCGCTCAAGGACATCAAGCTCGAAATTGAAATGGGGTTTGATCCGCTCATGGCCTGCTCTGAGGCAGAGCGTTGCCTCAATTGCGATGCCGAGACCGTATTCACTGAAAAATCCTGTATCGAATGCGATGCCTGCGCCGATATCTGCCCGACAGAGTGCATCACCTTTACTGCCAACGGCGAAGAGGAAGATCTGCGCGGTCGTCTGAAGGCGCCTTCTAAAAATCTGAAGCAGGCACTGTATGTCTCCGACTCGCTCAAGACGGGTAGAGTCATGGTAAAAGACGAGAATGTTTGCCTGCATTGCGGCATGTGTGCCGAGCGTTGTCCGACAGGCGCTTGGGATATCCAGAGATTCTTTCTACAAACTGCCGAAGCCGGGACTGAAGCGAGAAGAACATGAGCACCATAAAATCCATTCAAAGTATTAACGATTTCGTTATCAAGTTCGCCAATATTAACGGCTCCGGTTCGGCATCCGCCAATGAGCTTTTTGCGCGATCCATCATGCGTATGGGCGTGTCGGTTGCGCCCCGCAACATTTTCCCTTCGAACATCCAGGGCATGCCAACGTGGTACGAAATGCGCGTGTCGGCGGCTGGCTGGCTAGGCCGTCGCGGGGGTTGCGAACTGATGGTGGCGATGAATCCGCAGACATGGGACCGCGATCTTGCCGAAATTGAGCCGGGCGGTTATCTGCTCTACGATTCGACCAAGTTGCAGCCCCACTCTCGTTTCCGCGATGACATAACAGTACTGGGCATTCCCCTCACTGAAATATGCAATCGCGAATACACCGACCCGCGCCAGCGGCAACTGTTCAAGAACATCATGTACGTCGGCGCACTCACAGCGCTGCTCGATATGGACCTCGCAACAGTAGAAAAACTGATTGGGGATCAGTATCGCGGCAAGGACAAGCTGATTGATGCCAACTTCAACGCGCTGAAGTTGGGCTACACGTATGCCAAAGAAAATCTGCCCTGCCCGATCGGTTTGCGGGTGGAACGCTCCAATAGTGTTGGCGACAAGATCTTTATGAATGGCAACGATGCCTGCGGTCTGGGCGCCGTCTATGGTGGCGCTACAGTGGTGGGCTGGTATCCGATCACGCCATCAACCTCCGTGATCGAGGCTTTCGGTAGTTATTGCCGCAAATACCGCACCGATCCGGACAACGGCAAAGCGCGTTATGCGCTGGTTCAGGCCGAAGACGAATTGGCTGCGATCGGCATCGTGATTGGTGCGGCGTGGAATGGCGCGCGCGCTTTCACGGCGACCTCCGGTCCGGGTATTTCGCTGATGCAGGAATTTCTCGGTCTCGCCTATTTTGCCGAGGTACCGATCGTCATTTTCAATGTACAGCGCGGTGGCCCGTCCACCGGGATGCCGACGCGCACGCAACAGTCCGATCTGATTGCCTGCGCCTACGCCTCGCACGGCGATACCAAGCATGTGCTGCTGTTCCCGGAAGACCCTTACGAGTGTTTCACGTTTGGCGCACAGGCTTTCGACTTGTCAGATCGTTTACAAACACCGGTATTGGTCATGCTGGATCTTGACATCGGCATGAATGACCGCTTGTGCAAACCCTTCGACTGGGACGACCAGCGCCGCTATGATTACGGCAAGGTCATGACCGCCGAAGAGCTGGAGTCCGGCAAAAATTTCGGCCGCTACCTTGATGTGGATGGCGACGGCATTCCCTATCGCACCATCCCCGGAACGCATCCGACCAAGGGTGCCTTCTTCAGTCGTGGCACTACGCGCAATGCTTACGCCAAGTACAGCGAAGTCGGCACGGACTACATTTACAACATGGAGCGTCTGCGGCGCAAATTCGAGACAGCCAAGAAACTGGTGCCTGCCCCGATTCTTCAGTCCGCATCACAGCCTACCCGTTATGGCGCGATTTATTACGGATCAACGAGTCCGGCCATGGCAGAAGCTTATGCGCTGCTCGAAGCACAGGGTATCCATGTGGACACCTTGCGGGTACGCGGCTTCCCCTTCTCCGACGAAGTCATCGACTTTGTTAATGCGCATGATTACGTCTTCGTCGTCGAGCAGAACGAAAGCGGGCAGTTGCGCATGCTGTTGATCAACGAAGGCGAAATCGACCCGAAACGTCTGATACGCGTTCTGCACTATGATGGTACGCCGATCACTGCCCGCTTCATTTCCGGCAAGATCAGCAACGCACTTTCCGAACACAAAATCACTCCGATCCGCAAACAGGTGGCCTCATGACCTATCTCGCAAAACCCAAACTGCTGCAAGCTGACGCACCCAGAAATGCGCGGGGCTATACCCGCCGCGACTATGAAGGCGCCATTTCGACGCTTTGTGCCGGATGCGGACACGACTCGATCAGCGCCTCCGTCGTACAAGCCTGTTTCGATCTGGACATCGAACCGCACCGGGTAGCCAAGCTCTCGGGCATCGGTTGCTCGTCCAAGACGCCGGACTACTTTCTGGGCGCTTCGCATGGCTTTAATACCACGCATGGACGGATGCCATCGGTGCTCACCGGTGCAGCATTAGCCAATCGTGACCTAATCTATTTGGGCGTTTCCGGTGACGGCGACTCCGCCTCGATCGGTATCGGCCAGTTCGCCCACGCCATGCGGCGCGGTGTGAATATGACTTATCTGGTCGAAAACAACGGAGTCTATGGCCTGACCAAAGGTCAATTCTCGGCCACTGCCGATAAAGGCTCAAAAAACAAGCGCGGTGTCGTGAATAGCGATACGCCGATTGATCTGGTTTCCCTTGCCTTGCAACTGGGCGCCACTTATGTCGCACGCAGCTTCTCCGGCGACAAGGAACAATTGATCCCGCTCATCAAAGGTGCATTGCGCCACCGTGGTCCGGCCTTCATCGATATCATCAGCCCCTGCGTAACGTTCAACAACCATGCCGGCTCGACCAAAAGCTATGACTATGTGCGCGAGCATAACGAGGCAGTAAACCGCCTCGACTTCATCCTGCCGCGCGACCAGATCAATGCCTCGTATCCGCCCGGCTCATTGCGCCGGGTTGTGCAACATGACGGATCAATCCTGCACCTGCGCAAGCTGGGCACGGACTACGACCCGTCCGACCGCGTCGGCGCCATGAACCATTTACAGGAGCGGCATGCGCTGGGTGAAATTGTCACCGGACTTTTGTACGTTGATGAAAATTCAGAGGATCTGCACCGACATCTGAATACGGTCGAAAAGCCGCTTAACCAGCTTCGTGATGCTTATCTTTGCCCCGGTAGCAAAGCCCTTGATGCGCTCAATGCATCACTGAGGTAAAACCTACCTGCAACACCGCCGCTATCAGGTCAGGCTTAATCGAAACTTGGTCTGATAGTTACGCGATCCAACCATTCCCGCAGCAAACAGTTCCCTAGAAAAGCTGTTTCTCAATCACACCGTACTGCCCTGCCCCTACCCGATCCCGCCCGGATTCTTTTGCCTGATACAATGCAAAATCGGCGGACTTTAGCAGGATATCCAAAGAACTTTTTCCATCCGGAATAACCGATGCCACGCCGCAACTGATGGTGACGTGGCGTGACTCGGTCGCGTAATGCGGAATCTTCAAATCCGATACTTGTTGGCGCAAACGATTGGCGATCCATTTGGCCCCGTCGGTATCCGTCTCGCCCAACACGATCACGAATTCTTCACCTCCATAGCGTGCGGCCAAATCTGTTGCACGCGGAGCTGCCTTCCCCACTTGAGAGGCAACCGCCTTCAAACATTCATCACCAACCTGGTGTCCATACCTGTCATTGAACAATTTAAAATTGTCCACATCGATCATTACCAGTGCCAGCGGTTTTTTCATACGCTCACAGCGCCGCCATTCACGTATCGACTGTTCGTCATACATGCGGCGGTTGGGGATTCCTGTCAACCCGTCTGTAGCCGACTGTCTTTGCAGCTTTGCATTTGCCTCGTTCAACTGCTCAGTCACATGCACCAGTGTGCGCTGCATTTCTACCAGACGGAGCATAGCTTTCACTTTTGCGTTCAGCACGACCTCGGAGATCGGCTTGAGCAAATAATCGTCCCCCCCCACTTCAATACCGCGCTCCAAATCTTCGTCCTTGGTCATGCTGGTCAAAAAGATGATCGCTGTCCAATCTTCGATTTTTTCCATCGCGCGAATTTTCAGCGCCACATCGAAACCGTCAATATCGGGAAGCTGCGCATCGAGCAAAATAATGTCCGGCTGTTCACGGTGATAAATATCAATCGCCAGCGCGCCTGTTTCAGCAGTCAAAGGGATGATTCCCATCTTCCCCAAATAACCGCACAACACTTTCATGGTGACTTTGCTGTCTTCCACGACCAAAACTTTTAATTCATCCACGTTACTTCCTTCTTTCAATTGTCCATCGAAAAATTACGCAGAATAAGTGGCTACCGCAAAACATAAATCCTGCCAGGCTTTGGCCTTCTCAGCAGGACTACGCAATAGATAAGCCGGGTGGTAAGTAATAATAAGCGGAATCCCCTGATATTCATGGATCGTGCCGCGCAGAGACCCCAATGTAGCATCGCGCCCCAGTAATGCAGTGGCCGCAGTCTTGCCGAGCGCAACGATGAGCTTGGGCTTTATCAGCGCGATCTGCCTCTGTAAATACGGCAAGCATTGCGCAATCTCATCGGCTTCCGGTGTGCGGTTATTAGGTGGGCGGCATTTAACGACATTGGCGATATACACATTTTGACCGCGCTTGAGTTTGATCGCCGCCAGCATATTATCCAGTAACTTGCCTGCCTGCCCGACAAATGGCTCACCTTGTTCATCTTCGTCTGCGCCGGGGCCTTCGCCGACAAATAACCACTCGGCTTTTTGATCACCCACACCGAACACCGTCTGCGTGCATCCTGGGCGCAATTTGCAGGCAGTGCAATCTTGCACGTGCTGCTTAAGCGCGGGCCAATCGACGTCTTCGCTATTCTTGCGAAACAAGACAGGCTCGGTTTTTTGTTTCTCTGTATCTCTTGAAGGAGCTGTTTTAAGTTCTATAGTTAAAGGATCAGCGCCAACTTGCGTTAACACACTTGGCGCTACTGAAGTCCCCTGAGTATCCCTCACCAAAGGTGGCGGCAAATCTTTCCCGACCCATAACGGGTAAAGATTAAATTCACGCAAAACTGCTTCATCTCGAATATTCACACCGTCCGCCCCATTAGGATCGCATCTTCGCGTCCGCTATTTTCCACCGGATAGTAGTCGCGGCGCAAACCGATTTCGACAAAACCCATACCGCGATAGAGTGCAATTGCAACCCTATTTGAAGCTCTTACTTCCAACACTACCCTTTGTTTGCCGAGTTCGTGAGTGATCGCCAGCATCGCTTGCAACAGTTTTCGTCCACGACCTTTGCCTTGCTGCGGGGCTGCAATTCCAATGTCCAGCAGTTCGGCATCGTCCACGCCTTGCATTAATACTGCATAGCCGATCATCTCACCGTCCAGTTCGGCTACCTTGCATACGTACTGGCTGTCTAATGCATCAATAAAGTTTCCGCGTGTCCAGGGATGCGCATGAACTTGCTGCTCAATGCCCAACACAGATTCAATGTCACTGTCGATCATGTCGCGCAATGTCAGATTCATTTGATGTTCAGCGTTCGCTCGTTTTCAAGGCGACTTTGTCGCGCAGATAAAGCGGCAAAGCCAAAGCGGCATCAACTTCATTGCCCTTGGTGAATTCAATGGATGCAAGTTGCGCTATGGCACTTGCCAGCGGCACCAGCAAGGCATCGACACCTGATAATTGGCTGGAATATCGCCCTGACAACGCTGTGTCATTAACCGCAAAACCGCTGCCTGCTCCGAACCAGCCATCGCCCGTTAACGCCGGTGAACTTTCAATTTTGCACAGACATGGCTCAATTTTAGTCCGCCACTCTCCGCCAATTTTTTCATAGGCAGCAAGATATATTTCCCCCATGCGCGCATCCAAGGCGGCAATGACTTTGTCTTGACCGGAAGCCTGCGCCAAGGCCCGTAAAGTGCATACGCCGACCACGCTTAAATTCGCGCCGAGTGCTAAGCCCTGCGCCACGCCACAGGCGATGCGCACCCCGGTAAATGAACCGGGGCCTTTGCCAAACGCGATGCCACCGAGTTGGGCGATTGTTACGCCGCAGTCTTTCAACAACTTGTCCATCATCTCCATCAATACTTCGGAATGTTTCTGTCCGACCAGTGCAGCGCTTTCACTCATAGCGCCGTCTTGCCACAGTGCAACCGAGCAATATTCAGTGGAGGTTTCGACAGCCAGAATCTTCATTAAACTCGTGTCAACAAGGCAACAGCCTGCGCCGCAATACCTTCGCCCCGTCCGGTATAGCCCAGTTTTTCGGTGGTGGTCGCTTTCACATTCACCGCGGTTTTGGCAATGCCGAGATCTGCGGCAATGTTGTCAACCATCTGAGGAATGTGGGGGGCCATCTTAGGCGCCTGCGCAATGATTGTGGAATCTATATTGCCGATAAGGTATCCGCTCTCTGCGACTTTTTGCGCCACCACGCGCAATAAGATGCGGCTATCTATATCCTTGTATTTTGCATCCGTATCGGCAAAATGTTTGCCGATATCACCCAATGCCGCAGCGCCCAAAATCGCATCGCAAATAGCGTGCAACAGCACATCCGCATCGGAATGTCCGAGCAATCCTTTTTCATAGGGGATATCCACACCGCCAATAATCAGTTTGCGGCCCGTCACCAATTGGTGAACGTCAAAACCTTGTCCGATACGCATTGTTACCTCCCTACCCTTTCAATAACAGCTCCGCCAATTTAATATCCTGCGGATACGTCACTTTAAAATTACTTGTGTCTCCCGCCACTAATTTTGGATGCAGCCCCAAGGCCTCGATAGCCGAGGCTTCATCGGTGACGTTTTTGCTTTGCTGTAATGCCTGTGCCAATATTCCGGCACGAAACATCTGCGGTGTCTGCGCCTGCCATAATTTTTCCCGGCTCTCGGTACTTTCGATACGCTGCCGCGCATCAGCACGTTTTAAAGTATCCGCCACCGGCACGGCAAGAATGCCGCCCACCTCATCGTCACGCAGTTCGGTTATTAGTTTTCCCAGATGCGCCTGCGTCAAACAGGGACGCGCCGCATCATGCACCAACACCCAATCATCCGCCTCCAATTCGGATACCAGCAAGCCGTTTGCCACGCTCTCGGCGCGTGTCGCACCGCCGCAATACAGCGGCTCCAGCTTGCCCGCGCAAAGAGACCAATCGTAGCGTTTGAAATATTCATCTTCGGGCGCAAGCACGACAAATACAGTTGTAATCTGCGGGCAGTTACATAAAGTAGTGAGCGCGTGGTAAATCATCGGGTGCCCCGACAAATCGAGATATTGCTTGGGCAGTTCGCTTCCCATTCGGGAACCGGAACCGGCAGCGGGAACAAGTGCGTAGAATTCTGACATAGGCGAATTGTAATTGAATATTGCAGACGTTAGTCTTTAGTTAGCGTTTCGCTAAGCCCACCCTGAGCAAAATTATAGTGTGGCTTTTTAACCAACGACCGCCCTTAACTAATCTCCCGATAACTTACCTCGACCACAACCAATTCTTCAACGCCATTGGGTAGCTGCAATTTCACTTCATCATCCGTTCGCGCCTTGAGCAACGCACGCGCCAGTGGTGACACCCAACTAATGTGCCCCCTGTTCACATCCGCTTCCTCAACACCGACTATGCTGTAAGTACGCTCTACCCCGTCGCCATGGCTCACCGTTACTGTCGCCCCGAAAAATACCTGATCACAGCCTTGACGCTTAACAGGATCGACTACTTCGGAATTTTCCAGACGCTTGGCCAAAAAACGTAGTCGCCGGTCAATTTCGCGCAAGCGTTTTTTGCCGTAGATGTAATCGCCATTTTCGGAACGGTCACCATTTGAAGCCGCCCAGGAAATAGTCTGCACCAAAGCAGGGCGCTCCACTTCCCACAATTGTTTGTACTCATCTTTCATGCGACGGAAACCAGTCGGCGTGATGTAATTCTTGGTGCCTGCCGGGATGGCTGGCAAAGCCGTCAATTCATCTTCATCGTCTGCATCGTCAGTCTCGCGGGTAAAAGCTTTATTCATAAAAACGACACACTTTCGTTAATAAATGCGAAATCATTCTGAAGTATTCTGTAAAATGCTGCTTGGATTAGTTCAGAATATACCAATAGTATTTATTCCTTGGTAGTTATCTATCTAACAATGAATCATAGAACATCAAGACAAGCTCTCCCTACCTTAATTTGGAAGGTCTAGATATGCATAGATACTTTTGCATATTGACCTATTGGCAAGGAAAGTGCAGTCTCAATATAAAGCATTATTGCCAAAATACTGACAAAGGTAAGTGAAGATGATCGCGAAAATCGGTTTTGTTATGCTCGTATTAATTTCATGCGGGACACTGTACATGTTGGACTTCTACATAAAACAAGATCAGGAAGAAAACTCGAAGCAACTCCATTCTTTTGTGCAACAAACGCGTGATATAGCGTTGGCCAAAACTTCCGCCAAGGAAAGGTTTGAGTCGCAACTCGTGACCGACCTTGCCCGTTGCCAAGATAACGCCTTAAAGGCCTATAACAATTACCTCGGTCTTATCCGGAAATCGGCTCATAGCAAACATGGCGCACCCGCCATCCCCGAAGACATTCTTAGACAAGCCGTCACGCTTCAAACAAATCAAAAAAACGAATGCAAGAACATCTACGACACCAAGATTCGTGAAGGCATATAAGGCCTGATTTCGTGAATGGTACCGATTGTTACCCGTATTGATTGAGGAGCCATATGTCCGTCCCTGAAGTTCATTCTGTATTCGCGCCCAAGCGTGCCATCAAGTTTATCCTGGCGTTGGTGGTCATTTCGGTGCTATTGCTTGCCTTGTATTTTTTTGCAGCTTTACACTTCAGTTATTCCGAAGGCGAGCGCGCGGGATTCGTGCAAAAACTGTCCAAAAAGGGTTGGCTGTGCAAAACATGGGAAGGTGAAATAGCCATGGTTTCTTTGCCCGGCGCGGCACCGGAAAAGTTTAATTTTACAGTGCGCGACGATGATGTCGCCGAGCGCATTAATAAGCAAGTGGGCACACGCGTTGCATTGGTCTATGCGCAACACAAAGGCTTATTCAATTCTTGTTTCGGCGAAACTGAGTTCTTTGTGACTGACGTCAAGGTAATACAGCCTCAATGAACTATTTTATTTTGGTTGCGTGGGCAGGCCGAAAAACTACGCACTGTTGCGCATCCGATTCGAGATAAGCACCACCAATAAGGTCAAGACAGTAAGGCACAGCAGGAAACACCGCTTCCAGACAATCTCCGATAGCCGAAGGCTTACCCGGCAAATTGATGATGAGGCTTTTCCCGCGTATGCCTGCGGTCTGCCGTGACAGAATCGCGGTGGGAACGAACTTCAACGAAGCAGTGCGCATCAGTTCACCAAATCCCGGCATCAGCTTTTCGCACACAGCCTCAGTCGCCTCCGGAGTAACGTCACGCAAGGCCGGACCGGTACCGCCGGTAGTCACAATCAGGCTGCACCCCGCGATATCGCTCAACTCAATCAGGTTTGCCTGAATTAGCGACTGTTCGTCGGGAATCACTCTGGCTACTGCCTCCCACGGGGAAGTTAATACGCGTGAAAACCATGCATGAATCGCCGGGCCGCCCTTATCTTCATACTCGCCGCGACTGGCCCGGTCTGAAACTGTCAGTATGCCGATCTTTGCCGTTGTCATTGTATGCACCTGTCGTCTTCCTCAAATTCCGTTCCGTCCAATAATTGCACTATCGCCACATCACCTGCCGCCAAACCGCTGCTGCCGTTTGGCAGCACCAGAAGTGCATCGGCTTGTGCCATGGACAGTAATACGCCGCTGCTTTGAGAACCAGTTGGCGTTGCCAGATAACCGTCCGCATCGCGGCTCAACACGACCCGTACAAATTCAATATGCCCGGGCCGATGCGCCACGGCTTGCGCCAAACGCACAGGCAAAGTACGCCGGAAGATTCGCGTGTGTCCCATCATGTTGCGCAATGCGGGAGTGGCCAATTGTTCAAAACAAACCATGCTGGAAACCGGATTTCCGGGTAAACAAAATACTTTGCAATGCTGCCTCGTACCGAATGCAACCGGTTGACCGGGACGCATTTGTACTCTCCAAAAGTGCATCTTCACACCGAGTTGCTCCAAGGTGGGACGCACAAAATCATGCACACCGACAGAGGTGCCTCCCGAAACCAGCAATACATCGTATTGCAATCCTTGTTTAAGTTTTTCGAGCAAGTCATCAGGATCGTCTCGGGCAATCCCAAGCAGCTTGGGCTCGATTCCCAGCGCCTGTACTTGCGCCATCAAGGCATAACTATTGGCATCAGGTATTTTGTTTATATCGAACGCATCATGCAGCCCTTCCAGCTCATCACCACTGGAGAGAATAGCAACGCTCGGACGGCATCGAACCTGCACTTGGGCGCATTTCACCATGGCGAGGATACCCAACACCCCGGGATTAATCCCGGTACCTGCTTTCAAAACCACTTCATTTGTACGCAGGTTTTCAGCACGGCAACGAATGTCTTTTCCCGCTTTTGCGGAAATATTAATTTGCACTTTATCCGCGGCAATTGCCTGTGTATCTTCGACGCGGATCACCGTATCAGTACCTGGCGGGATAGGCGCACCAGTCATGATACGTGCGCACTGTCCGGCTTGGACAGTCAACACGGGTAAGTCTCCGGCCTTAATGTCGGCAACCACCGTCAGTCGGGTCGGCACAACGCCCAGATCTGCCGCACTCACCGCATAGCCATCCATCGCGGAAATATCGCAGGGAGGATGATCACGATTCGAGCAAATGTCATGCGCAAGAACGCGCCCGAGTGATTGCAACAGATCAATGCTCTCCGTGCCCGGCGGCACTGCATGTTGCAATACGAGATGTTGTGCGTCGATTAACGGTAGAGCATCCTTCATTTCATTCCTTTAGCCAGTGCCACATCCTGCGGCGTATCCAAATCAAAAAAACACTGCAACTGCGGATCAAATTTCAGCAATTCTTCCTCCGCCACATAACAGACATCCAATGCATTCATCGCCACTATCAGGCTTTTGTTGCCCATCGCCAAGCTTTGACGCAACACAGACAGGCAACTGCGCGCATAGAAAGCGGCCAGCGGTTGCGCATGTTCAGCCACGACAGGAATCACTGCCTGATGCGAGGCTCGATAACTTGACAGTTGTTCGATTACGGCGGGCGCCACGAATGGCATATCGCAGGCCACCACAAAAGCCCACTCAGTCGTTATTGCTTCCAGAGCGCTGATCAACCCGACCAGAGGGCCACCGTCCAATTGCAAATCGTCGATTTGTGGCAATAAAATATCCGCACGCTGCCTGCGCACGCTGATGAACGTCTGCGCAAATAACGGCTGCACTTTATCAATCACATTTTGCAACAGGGTATTACCGTTAAAAGGCAGCGAGGCTTTGTCCTGTCCCATGCGTTTTGAATTGCCACCGGCAAGAATAATGGCAGTGCAATCGGCAATCATCCCCTCGCCCGCCCCAGAATAAATTTTGCTATGCCATCGACATCATGCAGTGAAAAATGCGGAAGTTGCGGATACGCGCTTTCCACATCCGTTACCAGCGCGATCAAACCGACACCTCTCGGTGTCGTTGCACATGCGCCACGCAGCACTTCGATCTGCGGGCAATTCGCTTGCGAAAAACTTTCCGCCAGCACCAGGTCGGCATCGCTGAAATAACGCTGTGCAAGCAGAACAGGATCGTGCTGTTCGGCATAGTCTGCCACCAATTGCAGCGCATGCGGGGTGACCAACATGCTCGCCATTGCTCCCGCCTGCTTCAGACGCCAGCTATCCTTGCCCGGCGTATCGAAGGACACGTGATGATGCGTATGCTTGATCGTGGCGACCTTCAACCCTGCTGAATTTAGCACGGGCAGCAGTTTCTCTATCAGTGTTGTTTTGCCGGAACCGGAGTGACCGACTATTGAAATAACTTTCACGGGAATTATGCTTGTCTTCAGGGATGCGGAGTGACCCATGATTCCCCTTCAGGTGTTGTTTCTTTTTTCCAGATCGGCACACACTGTTTCAATTCATCAATCAGCCAGTGGCAGGCATTCAGCGCGGGGGCACGGTGTTCGGCACCGGTGACAATCAGCACGATGTTGTCCCCCGCAGTCACACTACCGATGCGATGCACAATGCGTGCATCCAGCAAGCCGAACTGCTCAATCGCCGCGCTGCGTAAACGTTGCAACTCCGCTAAGGCCATAGCGGGATACGCATCGAAGTCGATACGCAAAACATTACGCCCTTCGGAAAAATCACGCGCACAGCCGACAAAAGTTGCTATTCCGCCTATGCGCCTGGAGCCGGCCCGCAACGCGGCCAATTCGGCGTCAACAGAAAAATCTTCGATTTGCAAACGTACGGCATCTTGCATTTCAACCTCCACTGAACTTTGCCATGAAGGCAATCTCGTCGCCGTCATGCAAGGGCAAATTCATATCTTTTATCTGCACCTGGTTAACCGCAGTTAAACACACAATGTCGAAGGCCTGCGGATGGTTTGCGCTCAGTGCTGCAACGGCATCCTGCAGTTGCATCCCCGGCGTAAATTCAAGCCGGGTCTCCCGCTGCTGCACGCGCTCCGCCACCGGGCCGAAATAAAGGATGCGTATCACGCTGCCACCCTGCGCCAAATACCTGTCTTGCCGCCGTGTTTTTCTTCGAGTTGTATCTGTTCGATGCGCATACCTCTATCCATTGCCTTGCACATGTCATACACGGTAAGCAGCGCGGTACTGGCGGCACACAAGGCTTCCATCTCCACCCCGGTCTGCCCCACGCATTTGGCGGTAACAATCACTCGCAAACCGACACAGCCACTCGCATCGGCTTGCGCAATTTCATCAAAGGCGACTTCGACAGCGGAAAGCGGCAAGCTGTGACACATCGGAATCATCTCGGCAGTACGTTTTGCCGCCATCACCGCGGCAACATCGGCAACTGCCATAACATTGCCCTTGGCAATCTTGCCCTGGCGAATTCTTTCCAGCGTCGCAGGCTGCATACGGATTACGCCGCTTGCAATCGCCACGCGCTGAGTATTCGGTTTGTCCGATACGTCCACCATGCGGGCGTGACCGCTCCCGGAAAAGTGTGTCAATTCATCCATCTTTATTACCATTCTGTCCACAAGGGTATGCACTCATAGTATATGTTAAAATATACCCGGTCTTATTGCGAAGCAAACTAAAGATGCCATCATTAATGTGTCCCGTGCTTAAAAGCTTCTCAATAAGCTACATAAAGCGGGAGTTCTGATAATTGCGTGATTAATTTATTTGTGTCACTCCTGCCATTAAGTATTTTGAAACTTAACCGGATTTAGAAACACCTTGAATATTGGAGAAATAATATGAATAAACTAGTAATACTACTTGCATCCCTGATGATCGTTGCCTGCTCATCGCCGACGCCCCCGGCTCAATCAACTCCGCAAGGAAATAACCCGTCGAATAACAGTACTGGCGATGCGGCTTCGACTTCGTCTGCCACCTCTGCACGAACAGATTCAACCGATGCTACAACTGCGTCAACAGCTAATGCGCCTACAGCAGCTGCAGTAGCATCAACAACTGCGGCACCGTCAGCAGCTTCAGCGGCAAATGAAGTTCAGGTTCACAACGAAAGCATTTATTTCGACTTTGACGAAGCCAATGTTAAAACCACATTCAGAGACGTACTTGAGAAGCAGGTTGCCAATTATAAAAATCATCGAAATGAGGTACTCGTACTGGAGGGAAATGCCGATGAGCGTGGCAGCGTGGCATATAATTTGGCTCTAGGCGAACGCCGCGCAACCAGTGTCAAAAAAGCCCTGGTTCAATTGGGTGTTCCCGCAGCGAATACAAGAGTGGTCAGTTTTGGCAATACCAAACCAAGACTTACTTGCCATGAAGAAAAATGCTGGCAAGAAAATCGCAGAGTGGACTTTACCGCACAATAAATAGATTCATTTCTGATCTGCAATAATAAAGGTTGAACGTGCTTCAACCTTTATTTTGTGCTAAAACTAACGCCCTTATTTCATTACAATTAGTTGGCGGTGCTGGTAAAATTCTGCATGCTCTCGCTTTCAAAGTTTATTTGGAACTTCCTCTTTAAATCTGGACTGTTGCAATACGAAGTTACGCCAAACAATAAGGAATCGTTTATGGAAGTAAAAAATGCACTCGGATTTATATGCGTGATTATTTTACTTTGTGTTTCTCACCCGGCGCATGCCGTATTGGATATCGAAATAACAGGTGCCGCCGAAAAACAAATACCGGTTGCCATTGTGCCGTTGGCAGGTGAAGAAAAGTTAAAGCAAAGTATCAGCAGTATCGTGCAGGCGGATTTGGCCAGAAGCGGTCTTTTCAAACTGGTTGATCCGGCCGGCAAATCACCACACAGCGCAAGTGAAGTTGACTACACGGCCTGGACAGGCGCAGATGCAATAACAGTCGGAACGGCCGAAGTAGAGCCCAATGGCCGAATTAAAGTAAGATTCCACTTGCTGGATGCAGTCAGGAAAATAGAATTGCTTTCCCAGACAACCTACGGCAAAAGTACCGAGATCAGGGCAATTGCCCACCAGATTTCTGATTTTATTTTTGAAAAGCTGACCAACCAATCCGGGGTATTCGACACGCGCATTGCGTATGTTAATCTGCTTGGGAAAAAATACCAGCTTGTAATTGCCGATACCGACGGACACGATGAAAAAGTTATTTACACATCCAATTCACTCATCATGACTCCCTCATGGTCGCCGGATGGCGGTCATATCGCTTATGCGGTTTTTGAAAAAGATCATGCTGTCATTTATGTGCAATCTTTGCTGACCAACCAGCGTATAGCAGTCGCTAACTTTCCCGAGAGCAACAGCGCCCCCGCTTGGTCGCCGGATGGTCGTCAACTCGCCTTTGTTCTGACCAATGAAGGAAATTCACATCTATTTCTTGTTCGCCCGGATGGTTCCGAATTGCAACAATTGACATTTGATGATGAAATCGATACCGAGCCAAGTTTCTCTCCCGATGGACAAAATATTATTTTTGAATCTGATCGCAGCGGAAGCATTCAAATTTATCAGATTCCTGTCTACGGCGGTGAGGCGGAGCGATTAACCTTTGAAGGTGGCAGTTATTTTTCGCCCCACTATAGTCCGGATGGCAACAGCTTTGTATTTTCCAAATGGGGAAGCGGGAAATTTCACATTGCAACTGAAGATTTTAAAACCAAGCTGGTGCAAGGATTAACCAATGGCGGATGGGAAAGAAATCCAAGCTTTGCACCCAACGGTCAAATGATCCTGTATGCGACCGAAGAGAATGGTCACGGAATTTTATCCACCGTTTCTATTGATGGAAGAGTCAAACAAAAAATAACGTCCCAGACAGGTGATATTCTCGACCCTATATGGGGACCACTGGTCAAACATTAATTTCATGCAGGATTCTGTCGTCAACATCGCATTCAGCAACTGTTCTTGGGTCGCCGGGCAAACAAACAGGAAAAGGTAGTCACAATGATCACAAAAATCGGTTTCATCATTCTTGCATTAATTGCGTGGGGTAGCTTGTTCCTGTTGGATTATTATCTCAAACAGGATCAAGTAGAAAGCACCCGACAATTACATGATTTCGTGCAACAAGCTCGCGATCAAGAAAAAGCCAGAACTACGGCGCGAAAAAAGTTTGAATTGCAACTCTTGGCGGACTACTCCCATTGCGAGGAAAGTGCCGTAAAATTTCATAATGCCTATGTTGATCTTATTCGTGAAGCTGCACCCATAAAGCAAGCTGCACCCATAAAGCGTGAGCCAGCTCCCGTACCCGGTAATATTCTTGAACGGGCAAATTCGTTGCTTTCGGACAAAAAAACTGAATGCAAGATTATTTATGATGAAAGATTACGGGAAGGTTAATTGTTGTAATCTGGCACCGACATTACCTCAACTTTGTCATATAAAATCAAACTAAACAATTTTATCAACACATACAATATTTCCTGCTGTGAATCGTCTTCACGGGTAAATAGGCTCCGTTGCCGGAACTGGCAGACGACGAAGAGGAGCTAAGTTTAGACAACTTGCTACCTGACATCATCGAATTTAAATTGATTGACTATGCACAAGTTATAGCGGTATTGTAGTTGAGTAAAATCATAGGTTAACTGATCGCACAATTAAAACAGTGTGGAACTATTCGCCTGTCATCATTGACTAAGAGTGTCTCTGGGAGTTTTTTTGGAATTCAAGGTCGGGAACATCTTGATTTTTTTGGCAAAATAACAAAATTCATATAGTGTGAAAGCAACATGATAAATCGTGTCATTCTCCGCCTGCTTTGTTTTGTTCTGCCCATTAGCCTGATATTCAGCGGCTGTGCTGTTGGCCCGGACTTTAAAGCCCCGCTTGCACCAAAAAATGCGGGAAATGAATATAGTTCCGAGGCAATTGCCACCACAACCGAATCAGTAGCAAATTCTGATACCGATAAAGCCGGAATAGCCCAGCATATCGTTTACGGCAAAGAGCTTCCCGCACAATGGTGGACCCTGTTCCATTCCGAAGCACTGGATCAATTGATTCGTTGCGCACTTCAACAAAATCCAACCTTTGCCGCAGCACAAGCAACTTTGCGTCAGGCCAAGGAAAGTTTCAATGCCGAGTCCGGCTCACTTTTGTATCCTGGCGTCAATGCTCAATTAGGGGCTTCCCGCCAGCAAGCACAACTCTATGCTGCAACCCCAAGTGTTTACAACCTTTATAACGCGTCAGTCAATGTATCCTACAATCTTGACATATTTGGTGCGTCACACCGTCAGCTTGAAAGTATGTTGGCTGCAGTGGATTACCAGAGTTTTGAACTTGAAGCCTCTTACCAGATTCTGGTCTCCAATGTGGTGACGACCGCGATCCGTGAAGCCTTATTGCGGGCGCAATTGAAAGCGACTCAAAACATTCTGGATGCACAACAGAAGCAACTGGACGTTACCGAAAAGCAGTTCACCCTCGGTGCTGTTACGCGCTCTGTTGAGCTATTGCAAAAAACATTGGTTGCACAAACTCAGGCATCGTTACCCTCGCTGGAAAAATCACTGGCACAAACACGTCATCAATTGGCCGTATACGTTGGCAAACTTCCCAGCGAATCGGGGTTGCCCGAGTTTCAACTCGATACATTGCAGTTGCCTCAGGATCTGCCCGTTTCACTGCCTTCTTCACTGGTTCGGCAACGTCCGGATATACGCGCGAGTGAAGCGCTTTTTCATCAGGCAAGTGCGCTGGTGGGCGTGGCGACAGCCAACCAGTATCCGCAAATCAATCTGACCGGAAGCTATGGCTATTCATACGTACAACTTGGCTCAGTTGGAGCAGGTAGTTCTTTGTGGAGCTTGGGTGCCGGGTTGACCCAGCCGATTTTTAATGCCGGGGCACTTAAAGCCAAACGTCGGGCCGCAGAAGCAGCCTATGACCAGGCCGAGGCGGAATATCGCTGGACGGTTTTGACTGCATTTCAAAATGTCGCTGACAACTTGCGCGCGGTTGACTCTGATGCCGCCGCATATAAAGCCCAGGCAAATGCCGAGTCGTTGGCGCTCGAGTCTTTGGAGTTGAGCCAGCATCAATATCAGTTGGGTGCAGTGAGCTTTCTGACAGTGCTGGATGCCGAGCGCAGTTATCAGCAAGCCCATATCAATCTGGTGGCAGCCCAGGCCGCGCGTATGACTGATACTGCGGCTTTGTTTGTCTCTTTGGGAGGCGGCTGGTGGAACCGCCCCGAAGATAATGCTGCAATAGACAAAAAGGATCCGGGCAAGAGTTAGGTTATCACCATCTGTATATAGACTATCAATGTGCTGTACTAGCTGACTTCACATAAAACTGTTAACTGAATTATCAAGAGATTATTATGACAAAAAGAATGTTAATTATGCTGGGCGGCGTGGTGCTATTAATTGCAGCGTTGGCTTTCGGTTTTTTCTTGCACATCCAACAGTTAATCGCCAGCGCTCCAAAACCCGCACCGCAAACAATAACCGCAGCAGTCGTCTCGGCGCAGGAATGGCAGCCGCAGCTTAGCTCTGTAGGAACGCTGACTGCGATACACGGCGTGGATATCAGCAGCGAACTTGCCGGCCAAGTGCGCAAGGTCAATTTCAAATCCGGCCAGGATGTCAAAGTCGGCGGTGTACTTGTACAACTGAATGCGGATTCAGATATTGCGCAACTTGCTTCGCTAGAGGCCGCTGCCGAGCTTTCCGCAATTACCTTGAAACGTGATCGAGCACAGTTGGAGGTGCAGGGTGTCAGTCAGGCGCAGGTTGACACCGATGCGGCAGACCTGAAAAGCAAGAAAGCGATGGTGGCGCAGCAACAAGCCCTGGTTGCAAAGAAGACCATCAGCGCACCCTTTTCCGGCCGACTCGGCATCACCACTACCAATCCGGGTCAATATCTAAACCCCGGCGATAAAATCGTGACACTACAGTCCATTGACACGGTTTATTTGGATTTTTATCTACCCCAGCGTCAAGTTGGCGAACTGTCCATTGGTCAGGTTGTCACTGCAAAAAGCGACGCTTACGAAAATAAATCCTTTCAGGGCAAAATTACCGCGATCAGTCCCAAGCTGGATTTGACCACACGCAATGTTCAAGTTCAGGCGACCATCGCCAATCCGAAGCATCTGTTGCTTCCGGGTATGTTTGCCAATGCTCTGGTTGATGTCGGGGAAAAGAAGCATTATCTGACACTGCCGCTGACCGCAATCACGTTCAATCCCTACGGCTCAACTGTATTTGTTGTTACCCCCCGCGCCGCCAAAGAGGGTAATACTCCCGCGCCGCAAGCGGGAAGCGATCTCGAAGTTCAACAAGCGTTTGTCACAACGGGAGAAACCCGTGGTGATCAGGTGGCGATTACCAGCGGCCTGAAAGAAGGCCAAACGGTTGTTACAAGCGGGCAAATCAAGCTTAAAAACGGTACCCCTGTTGTTATTGATAATACGGTGCAACCGGCAAATAGCCCAAACCCCACCCCCCAAGAACACTAAAGATATGGGCACACTATTTCCATGAACTTTACCGACATATTTATTCGCCGACCTGTTTTGGCCACTACGGTGAGTTTGTTCATCGTTGTGCTCGGGATGCGCTCGTTGTTCAACTTGCCGATCAATCAATATCCGCGTACGCAAAATGCGGTGGTGACGGTTTCAACGACCTACTATGGCGCCGACGCCAAAACAGTAGCCGGATTTATTACCCAGCCGCTCGAATCTGCCATTGCACAAGCGCAGGGTATCGATTATTTGTCCTCTTCCAGCAGTAGCGGAGTTTCAACCATCACGGCCACGCTGCGTTTGAACTACGACGCCAATCGCGCACTCACGGAAATCAACACTCAGGTCAATTCTGTCAAGAACCAATTACCAGCCCAGGCACAGACCCCCGTCTTGACCGTACAAACCGGGCAGACCACAGATGCGATGTATCTGGGCTTCTACAGCGACACTTTGCCGACAAACAATGTCACCGACTATCTGGTGCGTGTGGTCAAGCCCAAGCTCGATTCTGTTGAAGGCGTTCAAACCGCGGAAATACTGGGGGCCCGCTTGTTTGCGCTGCGTGCGTGGCTGGACTCGGGCAAAATGGCCGCTCACGGCATTACAGCCGTGGATGTCAGTGCTGCTCTTGCCAATAATAATTTTCTTGCGGCACTGGGTTCCAGCAAGGGCCAAATGGTCACCGTTCCGTTAACTGCGGGAACCGATTTGCATTCAGTGGAAGAATTCAAACAACTGGCCATTAAACAAAACGGTGATGCCATTGTGCATCTTGAGGATGTAGCCACGGTCACGCTGGGTTCGGAAAATTATGATTTCAACGTTGCCTTCAGCGGAGTGCGCTCAGTATTTATCGGCATCAAGGTAGCGCCTGAAGCTAATATTCTTGAAGTTGCCAAACGCGTCCATGCGGTATTCCCCGATATCCGCAGTCAATTACCGGTGGGTCTCACCGGGCAGGTCGTTTATGACTCCACTGATTTCATCAACACTTCGATTAAGGAGGTAATCAAAACACTGATTGAATCTTTGCTGATTGTTACCGTCGTCATTTTCCTTTTTCTGGGCAGTTTACGCGCGGTGCTGGTACCCATCATTTCAATGCCGCTTTCGCTGATAGGCACGTTTTCAATCATGCTATTGCTGGGCTACTCTATCAATCTGCTTACTTTACTGGCACTGGTTCTTGCTATCGGACTGGTCGTGGATGATGCGATTATTGTGGTCGAAAACGTAGACCGTCACATGCGGGAAGGATCCTCACCGTTTGATGCCGCACTCATCGCGGCCAAAGAACTGGGCAGCCCTATTTTGGCGATGACCATTGTGCTTGTCGCGGTATACATTCCCATAGGTTTTCAAGGAGGTCTGACAGGCGCTCTGTTCACCGAATTTGCTTTTACCCTTGCCGGGGCAGTTACTGTATCAGGCATCGTTGCGCTCACACTTTCCCCCATGTTGTGCTCGCGCTTCTTTAATCACGAACAGGACAGCGGGCGTTTTGTACAAGCCATTGACAAAACTTTCGAGCGCATCCGCATCGCGTACCAGTCAACATTGAAAAGCTTGCTGACAACCTGGCCTGTCATGATTGTGCTGGGCGGCTTGTTGATCGTATTACTTCTGGTGATGTTCTCAATGGCACAATCCGAGCTTGCACCGGAAGAAGATCAGGGGGTCGTGCTGTCACAGGTTGTGGGTTCACCAACGGCAACATCAGATCAGATGCTAACTTATTCCGACCAGGTTTTTAATGTTGCAAAGAACACCCCGGAATATACGCAAATGTTTCAGATCACCGGCGTGCCAACCCTGAATTCGGGTATCGGTGGCGTCATCCTCAAGCCATGGGATCAGCGTGAACGCAGCGCCCATCAGATTCAACAAGACCTGCAGGCACGCTGGAATAAAATTGCCGGTGCGCGAGTTGCTGCCTTTCAATTTCCGTCCTTACCCGGTTCCTCCGGCCTGCCGGTGCAGTTTGTGATCACCACGACTGAGCCCTTTCAAAATCTGAACGAGGTCGCACAACAAGTGCTGGACAAAGCAAGATCATCAGGCAAGTTTTATTTCATCGATACCGACCTGAAAATTGACCGGCCACAAGCTACAGTCACCGTTGACCGTGACAAAATTACCGCACTGGGATTAACCCAGCAAGATGTGGGCAATGCGCTCAGCGCAGCACTGGGCGGTGGCTATGTGAATTATTTCTCGATTGACGGACGCTCGTACAAAGTGATTCCGCAAGTATTGCAAACAGACCGCCTTAACCCGTCACAAGTACTCGATTACTATATCAAAGCTCCCAACGGATCAATGTTCCCGGTTGGCACAGTAGCCAGTTTAAAATACGAAATCACACCGGAATCAATCACACGTTTTCAACAATTGAATTCGGTAACCTTATCGGGTGTCTCGGGCTCTTCGCAAGGAGATGTACTGCAATTTATGCGTGACGCTTTGAAACAGGTTGCCCCAAGCGGCTACACCGTTGATTACTCCGGACAATCACGGCAATACATTAAAGAGTCAGGCGGCTTTCTCGTAACCATGTTGTTCTCCGTTGTTATTGTGTTCCTCGCGCTTGCGGCATTATTTGAAAGTTTCCGCGATCCCGTTGTGATTTTGGTTTCGGTACCTTTGGCGTTGTTCGGCGCTATGATATTTATATTCCTCGGCTTTGCCTCGATGAATATCTATACCGAAGTTGGATTGGTCACGCTCATGGGTTTGATCAGTAAACACGGCATTCTTATCGTCGAAGTAGCCAATCATCTGCGCAGTACCGGACTCAGCAAAATTGAATCCATTATTGGCGCGGCAACGATACGTTTGCGCCCGATATTAATGACGACTGCCGCGATGGTTTTTGGCGTAATACCGCTGGTCTTGGCTTTTGGTGCTGGTGCCGCAGGCCGTCATGCCATGGGTCTTGTGATTTTCACCGGTCTTTCCATTGGCACACTGTTTACGCTATTCGTGGTTCCGGCGATGTATATGTTTCTGGCTTCAAACAGGGATGTTCCCCAAGTGGCGGATAACAACCATGAGACCAAACATTAATCTTCCAATAATGCGCATTGCGGGCTGTTGTATTTTCAACAAACGGAGAAATATAAATGAGTACTAAAATCTCAGTCGTAACGGGTGGCAGCCGAGGACTCGGAAAAAATACAGCTTTGCATCTTGCTCGGAAAGGTGTTGATGTCATACTGACCTACCATAGCAAAACGGATGAAGCAGAAACCGTGGTCGGCGAAATCAAAAAGCTTGGCCGCAAGGCTCTTGCCATACAACTTGATGTTGGCAAGAGCGCCACCTTTGCCGATTTTGCGTCACAAGTAAAAACTTTGTTAGCGGATAACTGGCAAAGAAATAACTTCGATTATCTGATCAATAACGCCGGTATTGGCATCCATGCATCCTTTACTGAAACAAGCGAAAGTCAGTTCGACCAACTGGTTGACATTCATTTAAAGGGGCCTTTCTTTTTGACCCAACACCTGTTGCCCCTCATTGCAGATCAGGGCAGCATTGTTAATTTGTCCAGTGGCTTGTCGCGGTTTTCTCTTCCCGGATATATTGCGTACGGATCATTGAAAGGGGCCATTGACGTATTTACCCGTTATCTGGCTAAAGAACTTGGCCCCAGAGGCATACGCGTAAACGCGGTTGCTCCCGGTGCCATTGAAACCGATTTCGGCGGGGGCTTTGTGCGCGACAATCCCCAAGTGAATAAATTTATTGCAGATCAGACGGCGCTTGGACGTGCCGGATTACCGGATGATATTGGTGGGGCGATCGCATCATTGCTGAGTGACGATAACCGCTGGATTACCGGTCAGCGTATTGAAATTTCCGGTGGTATCAACTTGTAACCAAGGATCGCAACAATTTCTTTGGCTATGTCCGTAAATAGAATTGCTCAAACGCAGTGTAATCATGTCTTCATCAAAGTCGGCTATGAACCAACCTTCGCGACTGACTTTGCAAAACGTATTCTTCTATTATTGCTAAGCGCTAGAAGATAGGTTTCCCGAACGTACTGGGAAACAACTCGCCAAGAAAGAAATGCAACTGTACCTGGAAGCCTTTACCCGTATACGTACCACCTGTTCCTGATAGCAAAGCTTCTGCACTTAGTTGCCAATCCTTCGAAGAATATATTATTCCTGACGCGATTGTGCCTGTTGTTGGAACTCCGCTGTTCTTGTCGAGGGGACTAGAATTTGTAATTTCGATGAGCGGTACTAGGCGGGATATCCAGCCAGGCAGAGCAAAATCCTGTACCTGATCCTGAAGATATGGAATTGAATACTCTATGGCCAATCCGGCATCCAGAGTTTTTGCATCTGCGGAACCTGCATCGGGGAAATTGCTCCCCAGTGTGCCGGTGATTGCAAGTGGTCGCAATAGACCAATCGGCAGATCACCCAACCCCTTCCCAAAATAGAAGGTCGGTTCAGTCGAGCCATACTGGTTGGCAATTGCCGCAGAACCGGTATTCCCCCAAATTCTAGTAACGCCTACCGAAGAGATAAACTCATGCTGTGCGTCGACCATGTACTGATATTTCAGTATAGAGCCAATATTTTGCATCCCGCTTAACCTCGAATTATCCACCGAGTGCAACCATGAATAGCCTGTATTGACAGCGATACCGAGATTTTCTGTTAATCTTCGATCGAGTTCAAAGTTGGCGTCAGTTTCATAATTCTGGAGATTCCCACTGTTATCGTTGTTGCGGACATGGATAAAAGTCGGCATCGAAATCTCATCTTTAACCGCTGGATCATCGGTCAGTACGGTTGCGGGAAATTCTCTATCCCCCGCCCCGCCATGCGCATAACTAATGCTTGTCATGAGTTGACCTGCGATACCGGCAGCAATTAATAAAAACATCTTGTTCATGATTGTCTCCCCGGTTAGTTCGCTGAAAAAACTTCAACGATGCCGCTCATTCCCGCTTCGAAGTGCCCCGCGACATTGCAGTCAATTTCGAATTTGCCGGAACGGGAGAACTTCCAAACCAGAGTTTTAGTCTCTCCCGTGGTGACTGAAACGGCATTGGGGTCTGTATGCTTCATGACATGCCCCATTGTCATCATCTCCGCCATTTCCTTCCTATGCTCTGCCTGGGACGCGGCATCGCCAATAACAAACTCATGATCTATCTGGTCAGAGTTCGTTACGAAAAAGCGGATCGTTTCTCCGGATTTGACGCTGATCTGACTCGGATCAAACCGCATATTTTTTATCTCAATTTTCACAACGCGATCAACTTGGGATGGCTTGCCGGGTTCTCCAAATTGAGACGACTGGAAATTGCCATCATGAGCAATCACGGGTGTGCAAAACAAAGTACCCGTAACCAGTATCAGGCGACACAGCATGTTATTCATTTTCCTTCTCCTTTTGATGCAACGAGTAATCTATGCAGACTTGGCTGCGCTGAGAACAAATACTCGAATTGATTGCCGGGGCTTGGCGCATGCATCAATGGTCGAACCGTCCCATTTTGGCAATGGGTTCCAGCGAAACAATGCAAAGTGCAGAACGCCTTGGCTTGGAATCAGGAGAACTGTTTGGGGGGCTTTTGCGGGGGCTCGGGGATGTAGCTCAGGAGAATCGCGTTGGATTGCAGGAAAATATCCGTTGCCGACTCGATTAGTGGCATTACTGGTTCGCTCGAAAGCAGGAATCCAGTTGCAGCCAAATTGCAGACGCCACAGTGATTGCACTTGGCGCTCAATTTAATATCCTTGACTATTTTATCGTTTACTTTGTGATGCATTGGACAGTCATCCAGCACTGCCTGATCATGAGAACTGAGTGTCGCGATCATCATTGATGCCTGCACATGTGTGCCGGTTGGTGCGATTACAATACCCGCAACAGCTTGTATGGGAAGCCAGGGCGCTACGAAGATAGCAAAGGTTGTCTTTATCTTTAGGCTCAGTTGCATGGCTGGATTCTATACGTCGACAGGTTACTATGCAAGGCACGTGGTATGGCACTTACTAAAGATTACGAATACCCTTAATTGTTTACTCTACTGCAAAATTAAACAACTCAATGTCTTTTAGATAGGCTATACAATTAGCCAGGAATATACCTTGCGCATTACTCGAAACACAGAAATGGAACAAAACACTTCATCAACTCGTTCACTATTGCATTTTGCCTGGCCGGTATTGGTTGCTCAGCTTGCGCTGATGGCAAACAGCGTCATTGATACCGCGATGGCGGGCCGACTCTCAGCCATCGACCTTGCGTCTGTCGGAATCGCAGCCACGATCATGAGCACCATTCTCATGTCACTCATCAGCGTATTGATGGCACTTCCGCCCATCATCGCTCAACTATATGGAGCAGGCCAACGCGATAAAATCGGCCGGGAAATTCATCAAAGCATCTGGATTTCTCTAGTGCTCGCGCTTGTGGCGATATTGCTGCTGCATTACCCGGAGCCGTTCATCTGGGTTTCCGAGTTGCAACCGCCTATGGAAATAAAGGTGCGCGCCTATCTCGACGCCTCAGTCTGGGGAATTCCTGCCACAATTGCTTTGCGATTGTTCTTCGGCTTATCCACCGGAATTGGCCGTCCGCTACCGGTGATGACTTTCAACTTGCTGGCACTTTGTCTAAAGATTCCGCTTAACTCAGTCTTCATGTTTGGTTTGCTCGGCATCCCGGCGATGGGGGCACCGGGTTGCGCCGTTGCCACGGCGATTGATGCGTGGTTGCTGGCATCCATTGCTTGGCTCTGGTGCTTGAACCATCCGAATTACAGGGAATTCAAAATTTTGGTGCGATTTTCTGCACCTGATTTCAGCGCCATCTGGGAATTTCTGCGTCTGGGTATTCCGATTGGGCTCACCTTTATTGCAGACATGACTGCCTTTACTTTTATGGCGCTTTTCATCGCCCGTTTGGGGCCGATTGTTTCAGGTGCCCACCAGATTGCATCAAACCTTGCAGTAGTTGCCTTCATGTTTCCGCTTTCGCTGGGAACCGCCACAGCCGTGTTAGCCGGTCAGGCCATTGGTGCGGGGCAATCTGAACAAGCACGGCATCTTTGCTGGGTGGGAATCCGCCTCGGAATGATCATCGCGCTGATCATCAGTCTGATATTCTGGCTGGGTGCACCACACATTGCCGCGCTATACACCACCGATCCGCAGGTGCAGGCTGCCGCGATTCCGTTAATCATTCTTGTGGCTTTCTATCACCTGGGCGATGCAATTCAAGCGGTCGCGATCAATGCTTTGCGCGGATATAAAAAATCGGCCGTGCCCATGGTTATCTATACCACCACCCTTTGGGGAGTCGGCCTCGGCGGTGGGTACTTGCTGGGCCTGACCAACACCTTCGGTCAGGCGCAAGGCGCGGGCGGTTTCTGGCTAGCAGCCATTATCAGCCTCTGGCTGGTCGCTTGCTTAGTCGCGATTTACCTCAATACTGTAAGCAAAGCGAATCTAAACAAGCAAAGCCTAATGAACTATGCAAAAATACTTCCTCAAAAATAACGCTGACTTCGCTTTTGGTCATGCTGAGATACTGACATGAAACTTGCACATATATTCTTTCTGGCAAGCCTGTTAATTCTGACTGGCTGCACCACCTTTCGTCGCGAGCAAGCACCCGAATTGCTGCTCAACGCCTCCTCCCCCGTAGGCTTTCAGCCCGATATTCGTTATGTCAGTTCCGATCCGAATGCAATAAAATCCCGCTTCTCGGAAGTGCTGAGACATCTGCGCGCCACTTCGCATAACAAAGACCTGAATATACTGGCGCTCTCCGGCGGGGGCGCGGGAGGCTCATTTGGTGCGGGTGCAATTTTTGGACTGGGTCAGAAAGGAAAGCGTCCCCAATTCGACATCGTGACCGGTGTCAGCGCGGGAGCACTAATCGCACCATTTGCTTTTTTGGGGAGCGACTGGGATTCCCAGCTTGAAGAATATTTTTCCGGCAAGCATAGCGAACATTTTCTTGTATCACGCGGCTTGGGCATGCTTTCCCGTCCCGGTATTTATCTAAGCGATCCGCTTATCAAATTTGTGGATACCTTTGTAACTGACGATATGTTGAAAGCAGTGGCAGCCCAGGCAGCGCTGGGACGCATGCTGTTGATAGCAACAACCGACCTGGACAAAGAGGAAACTGTTATCTGGGATATGGGGAAAATTGCCGCCCGCGGCGGCAAAGCCGCGCATGATCTCTTCCGTGATGTATTAGTGGCCTCTTCAAGCATACCGGGCGTATTTGAACCAATCATCATCCCTGTTGAATACGATGGGGCTAAACATGATGAAATGCACATAGACGCCAGTGCCACCGTGCCGTTTTTTGTCGCCCCCGCATTGGCCTATGTGTTACCGCTCGATTCGGATGTATTCAAGGGCGCCAACATTTACATCATCATAAATGGTCAATTGGGCAGCATCCCCCACACCACCGAGCCGGACACAATTTCAATACTTTCCCGAAGTTTTTCTGCCGTGCTTAACCATATGGCAAAAACTCAAATAGCCTTAACCTCGGCGTTTGCAAAACGCTACGGCATGAATCTAAAACTTACAGACATTCCCATAGAGTACCCGTTTATGGGGCCGCTGGAATTTCATGCAGCATCATCACGAAATTTATTCAGCTACGCTTCTGATTGTGCGCAAGCAGGCAAGCTGTGGAACACAGTCGAACAATCAATAGCGCACAACGAGAAATCCCTCTCAAAAGAAGCCAAAAATAATGACGCAGATGATGGACCAATCAGTATTAGTTGTCCTCTGGACGATTCCGAGTTGCCGATTCAAGTCACGACCGAATCAAAATAAAATACATCTAAAGTTTAAAAAAAGGATCGCCCATGCTTAAACTTATTTTGTTGGCAATGCTGGTGCTGGCAAGCAGTAGTGCCTTGGCCAAGTGGGTCAAGGTTAATGAGGACGACAGAAGTACAACCTATATCGACACACCGGTAAAACACGAATCCGGCACCAAAGTAAAAATTTGGATATTGAGCGATAAAAAAATTTCAGGCTATAGAACATTACAAAACATCCCCTTCATGTCTTCCAAAACAGAGCATGAAATAGACTGCGTGGAAGAAAAATCGCGGATTGTCTTTTATTCTGATTATTCCGAGAATATGGGCAAAGGGAAAAATGTTAAAGAAGGAATTGAACCCAACAGTATCTGGAGTCCGATCACAACGGACGATGCAGAAAAAGCCTGGCTGAAAATTGCCTGCCCCGGTTTGAAAATTTGAGACGGTGCCGGCCGAAAATATTTTGCAAGTAACCTGTGTTACCCATTCTTTGCAGGGAGCAATTTATTTGACGCCCTTAAACGTGTTGGGCGAGAGGCAGCATCAGAATATTACATTCCTGACTTTATTTTCATCGGGTGGCGAAGCACCTTCTCTTATAATTGAATAATTAATTCGAAGCGGAGAATCCGGTCTGATTTCAACTTGCCGTGATTTAACCGCGTCTTTAAATTTAACCTCGATCAAATGAGTTCCAACTGCCAAATTGTCAAGGTGTAAATTTGATTTTCCGACTTGATTCCCATCGACACTTACCGCGAGTTGCGGCCCTTCGGATTTGATTCCATCCTTTAACCAAAAAGATGAAATATAAAGTTCACCCTGAAATTTGACTGCGTTGGAAACCGGATTACCCGGTGAAATATCTGCGGTAAATGTGTATCTGTATCCGGTTTTAGGCGCATATAGTTCGACAGCATGGCGACCTTCCGGTAATTTCATTGATGCATTAATTTGCTCGTCGCTTTTTGTCCCGTCAATGTAGATTTCAATATCATTTGCGGAAGGGGCTCGTGAAGTAATTTTCAAAATTCCCTTTTTAACATTTTCCGGGTTTGCCACTTTTTCTTTAGTTCCCGCAACGCTGATTAATACCATATCCTTCATGTCCGTATAGTCGGGAATGGGCATGAGTAGCGGTTGATGCGTCGCATCAAGGGAAACACCTTTAACATTTGTATCATGGAAGAGCTTGGTGATATTGGTGTAAACATCTTCTATCGAAATGTTTTTCTTGTCGCCCTTGATTACTTCTCTTCGAACTCTTTTGATATATTCAAAGATGCAATAGCTTAAAGCACCATGTTGCAGCTCCTCATATTCGGCGGAAGCCTGATCATCACGACTTGATGCCAGATAAGCAATCTTTCTGTTTTCTATAAATTTGATCGGTGGTGTTTGAGCGTCATCGGCGGGATGCGTTAATTTCAAAGCCCGCTTTCTTTTGACATCTGCCACGCCTCTGTTGCCCCCCTTGGCACTGAAGCTTTGAATTGAATAGCCTTCATTTTCAAGGAAGAGTGTTCCAAAAGATTTGGTGCCGCTGTAGCATGAGTCCAGAATTATAAAAATTGACTTTGCCTGAATTGCGGACAATTGCCTGGCAAGCCACGCCTTATTGATAAAGGTTTCATTTGAAACCTCTTTACCGTTGCCGGTTGAGTAAAAATTATTTTCGTCTGTAGACGCATCCGAGGGGGCAAGAAACATATTTGTTTCACTGTCTTCACCCCTGCCGTTTTTATTGTGCGCGGTTAATGTGCTTTCAATTCCATGCCCGGCAAACATTAATATAAAGTTATCGAGTGGATGCTTTTCGCTGGCATGAACGATTTTATTTATTTCTTCTACAATTCGTTTTTTTGTTGCCTCCTGATTTAAAAGTACAGAGACATCGGACTTATTGTAACCGCCCAGATCAGTCAGTATTTGTGAAAACTCAAGCGCATCCGAATCAGCATAACGAAGACTGTTAATTTCAGAGTATTGGCTAATGCCGATAACCAGTGCTTTATTTGCTCCCGCGCAAGCGCTAGAGCAAATCAGCAAAAGCAGTAAAAAATATGTCGTTATATATTGTATTTTCATGACGATATTCGGCTTATTCCTTCACCGGTACTTTCTTCATCGTTGTGAACATCAACACAGTTTCGGTCTGATATTGTTTATCAGTTTCACTTCTTTTTGGCTTGAGTGCCCGCGTCATGGTGATACCCTGTTTTGCGTTATTCGAAGTGATATACAAATCGTCTTTTGAATCCGGCCGATGCGATGGCAGGCGATTGATCGGGTCATCGCTGCTGCCGATGAGTTGCAGACTTTCCACACCAAAAGGCGAGCTTGCTTCAAACTTTCCAATACTCAACCATTTATTCACATCGTCGGCATTTACATATCTTACAAAACGCCGGTCTGTGTCGGCATTCGCCAGCTCCAGCAGATAGGCGTAGTTTTCATTCTTCTTTGCAACAAATCCCACCACGTAAAAATACCCGGGGCGATTAAATTTAACCAACAACTCCACTTCATCTTTCTCATTGAACAGTACATCTTCGCTGCCGCGATTGGTTGAAAGCTGGGCACGAAAGTCGCTGTTTACTGCAACCCCTTCATGCAGCAATCTGTCAAAATCCATTGTAGCCGGTTTGACCTGCACGTTTTGGTAGGCAGCAGGAGCCAAAGTCGTCACTCTGGTTTCCAGCGTATTGCCTGCGTTATCCAGCAAACGATAGGTTACGTGAATGCTGTTATCAAGCACCTCGTATTCCCCCTTGAAAAAATTTTGCGCTTTATCCGCGTTCTCAACTGTATTGAGTTTTTCGGACAACTTATCTCTCAAGACACGACCAAAGGCAGTCACTTCATGAGACCCATGAGGCATTGCCGGATAAATGAATATTTGCTCCGCCTTCATGTCCTTTGTTAAAAATTGGGCGGCTATTTCGAAAGACGGTGCCGCCTTTTCAAGAGCTCGCAACTGCAAATCAATATCAGCACGGGTAAGCTGTAGTGTAGATATCTGTGTTTCACCCAGCAATAGGTATACGGCTCTATATTTCTCGTATTGCTCAACGACAGTAAGCGCTTGGGTCAGCAAGGCATACAGATCGTTTCCATGGGCTTTTGAGATTCGTTGATTGAGAGCGCTAACTTCCTGCTGCAACTCGCCAATTTTATTGGCATACAGCGGCCCGCTCTTGCTACTATCCAAACTTACTTTGCAAATAAAATCATTGCCCTTTCGACCAATATTTGTTTCAACACCGATCAAAGGAATATCACTGCGTGAAGTAATTTTCAACTCTTCATTATGCTTACCACTTCCTTCCCGATAACTGGAAGACTCGGATTGCACATTCACCAGAATTGAGTCTGCCAAAGCCGCCAAGGCTTCGCGTTTGGCTTGCTGCTCAGTCGTCGAACGAGCTTCCGCCTGCAGAATTGCTGCAAAACTGTTGAGCGGCAAGAATAGTAATGCCAGAATAAATAGGCGAATATACATAATAGATTTTATTTATATTCAAACCGTGGGTTAAAAGAACGCTTCCTTGAAAATAAGTATATTTCAACAATCATATGGGAGCCTAAACGCCCCCGCATGAAAGTTTAGCCAATCATTTGAACGTGTAACCTAACATGGCATAGCCACCAGTAGTAGACTGGTCGCCATTAGAATACGATTCAGTTCTAGCCCCTAACTGCGCATTCCATGCGTCTGCAAAATTGTAGTACATGGTTGCAGTCAAGCGACTCGCGTTATAACTAGTTGACACGCCTCCAGATGTGGCGGTGACGAATCCAAATTTCGCATCAATTCGAAAACCAATTTTTTGGTTTATCGGGATAATTCCACCAACCCCGATCAATGGCGTTGAAGATGAACTATCTACTGACGAGGTGGATGTGTTAGTGGCGGATACACTAGACGAAAGATTAGTAGCAGTAACAGTTGCAGTAATAGTTTCGCTCCTTGTTTGACCTACGTATCCAACCAAGGCGTAAGGAGTGAAATAGGTTGTTTGGTAATTGGTCATAAGCCAGCGTAAATCTAACTCATATTCACTCTGGGTGTAGGCATCATTCGCATTTGCTGTTACTGCAATACCGCCAGAAGTGTTTGCCCCACTTGCGTTTACAGTTCCGGTGCCAGACCTGTATGAAGCCAACACAGTAAAGTCACCTGAACCAACAAACCCGCTAATGCCCGGTTGCTGATAAGTCTGTGTCCCGGTTAAGTTTACATATGTTGTAGGAATTGTAAAACTTTGTGCAAGGCTGTAATAATCTAGCGAAATGCCTTCAACAATCTGATTCTGATGTGCCACTGTCGGGTCTTTGTATACCAGCGAATCTTCTACAACTCGATCTGCTGCAAATGTTGCAGTTGAAATCGCAGCCAGTACAAACCCCGTTGCTAAAACATAACTTAAGTGATTGCGACACTTGATATTGTTTGAATTTAAAGTTTGCATGTTAAATCTCCCAAAAGGTAATAAATATGTTCATAAAAACTCGTTGCTCTCAATTCAGCGCCTACGGCGAAAATAACTAAAACTGAAATTGAGACTGTCTGATAACCTATTCTGAAGGCTGAGTCAGCCTAATAGTGACTTGAAAGCCGCGTGTTTAAAGGGTTTATGATTTTCAATTTAAAAACATACCCCCAAAAGATTTTGCTTGGACATATACAAAGAATCCCGCCCACCTTGAAATACACATACAAAATGAAAGGATATTGCATTTATTGCGCCCGCGCAAGAATTAACACCAGCAAGCGGCGCAAAATTTCTTCGTCGACCAATTCCGGGGGACAGTCGTTGTAGTTTGGACAAACAGTTTCATCATTAGCCCACGCGGTGGGTTGTACATGACGTTATCGCGTGGGCACCGAAACGTGCACAGCCCAGCTTTGAATTACTGAATTGAAGGCTGAGAGAACGCCCGCTTTCTAAAACCGTCAATGCGAACTCCCGACCCGTTGCAGAACTTTGCATTTAATAGCTCAGTGAAGATTCATTCAAAATTAGGTTGTTTGTACCGAGCCATTGGCAATTAATTATGATTCAAAAACAAACCGATCACAGTTAGTGCGACAGAAAGAAAAGCAAGAGCCAACCCAATTTCTGCACTATGACGCTTTAAAAAGCTTTCATTTTCGGTAAATATTAATATAGAAACAGGGAAAAGCTTACTTTTAAAAAAGAATAGAAATCCTATAGTAAACAGTGCAATCAACCAACCAATAACACTTACTTTATCTAAAGTCGCTCCTTTGTGAAGAAAAAACAGAACAATTTCGGGAGTATAGCAAATAGCAATAGCAATCCAACCAAATGGCAATGAAACGAACCAGTTGTACCAGAGTTTGTATGAATGCAAAAATGAATAAACAGTCTCAATTGCTCCCGCGCACCAAGATTCAGAATCGCCACTGGCCCTTACTTCCATATAAGACTTAATAAGGAGCCCGGAAGAATTAACAGAGACTCTCTTATCGTTTTGGGATAAGTAAAAAGAAAAATTTGTTATCTTTCCTTTAAAGCGGGCATACGATTTGAGTTCTTCGATATTGCTGAACTCTAGTTTCTCTGTAGGCAGGTTAATATTAATAGAACTATAGACCTTGTCGGCATGTTCGAACAAAGCTAATAATCGGTTCCATAGAATCTCGAAATCGGCGACAGTAATAGAAAAGGCTGGGAGTTTTTTTTCGCGCTTAACTTCCCTCTTCATTTCATTTCCCCCTCAATTTAACAGCATTAAAAAGTGCTGTAAGTGCAGAAAAAAATCCAACCAGCGAATACCGTCGCTACCAATAAACAAGATAATTACTTCACACCGAGTTAATGAGCCAACATGAAATTCAGTGTTGAGTTTCCGCACTTGGCACATAGCGGATGTAACGCGATGATAACAGCATGACTCAAAGTTGACGCCCATAGTTACCGTAGCCCCTACTTTATCGACAGATTATAGTGCAAGCGTCGGTGAGATTTATTGCTTCAGCTTAGGCGAAATAAACTGCAAAAGCTATATGCAGTGTAAATTTATGGGGTTTTGAGATTTGATAAAACAGGTAACTGGCGGAAGCTGTGAGATTCGAACTCACGGAACATTTCTGTTCGGCAGTTTTCAAGACTGCTGGTTTAAACCACTCACCCAAACTTCCTATGGTTAATTCGGACTGGACACTCCTCGTCCGAAGACGTATATAATAACCGAAGTTCCCACTTTCGATAAAGTGCATTGTTAAAAAATATTTAGTGTAATTGCAACTTTTTACCCACTTCTGTAGTCTTACGTCCGCTTCAAGATGGATTCCGGATAAAATCGGGTCTGTCATCTTTAGTTCAATGTCATTGTTAATCGCATTACTTGGAGAAAACACTATGCAATACGATATTCTTTCGCAAACCGGCTCATTAGCACAGGAGCAGAACAAGGTACTACGCAACACCTATCTGATGCTGGCACTGACCATGATCCCAACGATTATTGGTGCCTTTGCCGGTCTGGCGACCAACTTTTCGTTTATGGCACAGCACCCGATCATGGGTCCATTGCTGATGTTCGTCGCGATGATGGGGCTTTTATTTATGGTGACTGCACTGCGTGAAAGCATTTGGGGCGTGGTAGCCCTGCTTGCCTTTACTTTCGTTGCAGGATGGTTTCTGGGTCCAATTTTGCAATACGCACTTCACCTGAGAAACGGGGCTCAATTAATCGGTATGGCCGCTGGCGGTACAAGCGTTATTTTCTTTAGCCTTGCCACCATCGCCACTGTCACCAAGAAAGACTTTAGCTTCATGGGCAAGTTTTTGTTCATCGGCTTGATCTTGCTGGTAATCGCGTCGTTGGCAAACATCTTCTTTCAAGTGCCCGCTTTGTCGCTCACCATCTCCGCGATAGCCGTACTGATCTTCTCAGCCTACATCTTGTTCGATATCAGCCAGATCATCCATGGCGGTGAAACGAACTATGTGATGGCTACCATGACTCTGTATCTGGACATCTACAATATCTTTGTCAACCTGTTGAGCTTGCTGATGGCATTCGCAGGCGAGAAGGATTAAATAGTTTTCGCCCAGTAAAAAGGCGGCCTCGGCCGCCTTTTTATTTATGCCATCCTGATTTTATCAATCACCGCGCAGTTGATCTTGCAATGGCAATGCTTTGGTTGATATCCCGGCGCAATATTTTTCCATTCTTTGTGCGCGGAAAGTCTTTTGAGATGTAAATAGTTTTGGGGGCTTTGTAAGCGGCCAGATGTTCACGACCAAATGCCAGCAGCTCATCTGCGGTCGTAGTGCTGCCCGGATGCAGAATTACGTAAGCGACCACCAGCACTTTATCCTTTTCGATTTCTTCACCCACAGACGCGCAATCCGCCACGGAACTGTGCGATTTCAGCACGCGTTCAATTTCATAGGGTGACACGCGGTAACCGAAACTTTTAATGATGTCGTCTTTGCGCCCCAGAAACCAGATATAGCCGTCTTTATCGTAACGCGCATAGTCGCCGGTAAAGAACCAACCATCATGGCACAGTTTTGCTGTTTCTTCGGGCAGGTTCCAATATTCCAGAAACAGGCCGGGGTCATCATCCGGCACACAAATCATTCCTTCTTCGCCTATCGCCACGGGTTGCAGCGTTTCAGGATCGAGAAGTTTTATCTGGTGCCCGGGCTGGGGAAAGCCTGCGGAACCGGCACGTATCGGGCGCGAAATGGTTTGAGACAGGTAGTACGAAAATTCCGACATGCCGACAGCTTCGTAAATATCAACGCCAAAACGCTCACGCCATTGCGACAGCACTTCGTCTGACAGATGCTCACCCGCACTCATGCAATGGCGCAAACTCGGTACATCTGCCCGGGCCAGATCGCTTTTCTGCACAATTTGACGATAGATAGTCGGCACCCCGACAAAAATGGTGGCCGAATGCTTTTTGATCAAACGCGGCCACGTGTTGGCGTCATTTTTACCTTCATGCACGATCACTGTTTTACCCAAATACAATGGGTCCATCAGCCCGGAACCGAGCACGTAGGTCCAATTAAATTTGCCCGAGTGCATGATGCGGTCACCCTCTGCGGCAAAATTAAACCAGTACCTGGATGCCGGTGCGCGTCCAATCAAAGCGCGGTGCGCGTGCAGCACGCCCTTTGGATATCCGGTTGTACCAGAGGTGTAAACCAGGTAGGCAGGGTCGGTTGCTTTTGTCGGATGAGGCGCTTCCCATTTCTCGATTTTGGCTAATGCAGAATCAAGATCCTGAACATTCAACCCCGCCACTGCCTGCACTTCACCCGGCCCCGACAGCAGCACGTGGCGCAAATTGTCAGCGCCTTCCAAATGGCCTTTCAGCTTTTCCCAGGCTTCCTTGTCTGTCACCAGCACTGATGCGCCGGCATCTTTGGCGAGATAGGCAACTTCTTCGGCCGTCAATAATGTGGAAGTCGGCACAGAAATAGCGCCCCGTTTCATCGCGCCCAAAAATGCGGTGGGATAGTCGAGTGAGTTGGGTAGCCTAATCAGTATGCGTTCACCGGGTTCTATGCCGTAATTTCTCAGCAGTTGCGCAAAGCGGCTTGTGCGCTCTGACAATGCCGAAAATGTAATCTGAGATGTGCCCAGCTTGTCGTCTTCAACAATCATGGCGATATTATTCGCGGCTGGCGTGCCCAAATGGGCGTCTGTGCAGGCAACACCGATATTGAAATTTTCCGGGACTTGCCAAACCCAGGGTTCGAATGGTTTAAAACTAGACATAAAGTATTCCTATAGATTTATATATTTTTACAAAATGATGCCGTACGGCCAGTTTTCTCTGACCACTTGGGGTGGCATTTGCTGCAACACTGTCAGCGCAAAGTCTGTGTCATCGGGGGTTAGCGCGCGTAAGGCATGCGCCCTCAGCAAAGTTTGCAACGCCTTGCCAAACATGGGCGGGTCGAGCATTTCGCCCTCGAATCGAATGGCACCTCCCAAAAGCGCATCCGCCTCAATGGCAGCTTTGAGAATTTGTATCTTGCGCGCGACCTCGGTTGGTGACGGGGTATAGGCCACCTTGCACAGATGTATATGCCCAGGATGGATAACCTGCTTGCCGGTCAGCCCCATGGCGGACTCCTGACAGGCATGTTTGTAAACAATGTGCGATTCATTTTCACCGTGCAAATCCAGCCAGCGGCGCACATCATGCGGCTCCACAAAAGTCTCCGGCATACTGCTTGAACCGATCAGTGTTTCAACCCCGCCGATGACGCCTTTACCGGCGATGCGTGCCTCAAACATGATTTGGTTGAGAAAGTATTTAAGCTCTTCAGTCCAGTGCTCCGGCGTGATTTGAATACCCATCGCTTTGGAAAAATCATGGATACCAAATACTACGTGCTTCACTGTACTGTACTGCATTAAATCGGGTGCGATCTTCAGCGATTTTGGGTGCTCGATAATGGGCTGTATCGAGATAGGATGGTTGAGTCCGACCAGAAAATTGGACAAGTCGCGCACCTCGGGTGCGCCATAGGCTTCTCCTGCTTTCGCCAGCATCACCACATCAATATGCTCGGCCATATCCTTCACCAACTTCATGTCAAGGTCGTATTCTTCAGTGCGAAACGGATTCACCCGAATTGCAATAGAAACTTCATCGCGCCGGTTAAATTTAGGGAGCTCTTGCCTGAGCAAAGTCCGGCTCAACTCCTTCTGGCGACAGCCATCTTCCAGATCGAAAATAAGCGTGTGGGCATGCGTTTGGTGCGCGTGTTTTTTCATGCGCAGTGCTGCCGCCTCCAGGTCTTCGTATTTGCCCAGCGCCGGCGAATACTTCACCGGAGGGTAATACAATTGAATGCCCGGCCAGTAGCCGCCCAGCATTCCGGTATTAACGATGCGGCAGTAATCGCCGATGGCGTGTTCGCAGTGATTTTGTGCAATGTTTCCCATTTTTCCTCCCGGTCCCATACCCTCACATGAAGGCAGGGTATTTATAATGACGTTAATAATTCAAGCCAGCCAATTCGCTATTCAAGTTGATTGAGATAATAATGATCTTCCGTAAGGCACAATCCCAATCGCCACTCCATCGGTTTGTCATCATAGGTATAAGCGACCCGTTCAATACTCAGTAACGGTGTACCCTTCTTCAGTCCCAGCAAATTTGCAACTTCGGCATCCGCTCCCACGGCAATCAGGCGCTCGTACGCCCGCACCATGTGGATGCCCAATTGCGTTTCGTACATGTGGTACATAGAGCCATTGAATGCCTCAATTCGCTCTGCTGTCACGCCCTTAAACGCAGCGGCCGGTAAAATGACGCGATCCAAAATCAGTGGTTTATTTGAGAACAACAGCAGGCGTTTAATATCGATCACGGCACTGCCCGTTTTGATGTTCAGCTTCATCGCAATATCGGCAGTGGCTTTTGACCGTTCGCAACTCAACAACTTGTTATCCAGCAATTCCTTGCTGCCGTCTTCCGCGACCAATCTCAAAAACCTGAGTTTGACCACCTCCTCGGAGTGCGTCGCAACGAATGTCCCCTTGCCCTGGCGCCGCACAACAATGTTTTCAGAGGCCAATTCATCAATGGCTTTTCTTACCGTGCCCTGGCTCACTCCAAATTTGGCCGCGAATTCCATTTCACTGGGTATTGCCTCGCCCGGGCTCCATTCACCGGTGATCAGGCTTTTTGTTATCAGCGCCTTGATCTGCCGGTATAGCGGTTGAAAAAGAGGCGTTCCAATTGGTTTATTCATGCAGTCAACACCAGCCAAGTTATCTCCCGGAGATTTATAACCGACCGAATTAACAATGTCAACTATTTTATATCTTATATAAGATATAACAATTTTGTTGACACTGAACTTTGCCGCCGATAGAATCAATCCGGTCTGTTTGAATACCCAACAAAGCCCCGCCTTACAATAAGGATTAACATGAACAAATATTTTCGTCCCCGCCGCTCCATGCTTTATGTCCCCGGATGCAATACCCGTTATCTGGAAAAGGCACGCAGCTTGCCGACAGATTCAGTCATTCTGGATCTGGGCGACCCGATTCTTGTTGCCGCGAAGGACGCATCCCGGCAATATGTGGCGGAAGCGGTAAAAAAAGGCGGATACGGCGCGCGCGAAGTAGTTGTTCGCGTCAATGATCTGGACTCGCCCTGGGGCCATGAAGATATAAAAGCCGTCGCACAATTGAATGTTGATGCAGTATTGTTTTCAAATGTCGAAAGCAAAGATGACGTACTGGCGGCACTTGAAGCACTCGATCAGGCGGGAGGCCGTGACAAGCCAGTTATGGTGATGATAGAAAGTCCTCTGGCTGTGCTGCATGCAGAAGAAATTGCCAGTGCATCAGATCGCATCGCCTGCATGATCATGGCCACTTCCGATCTGATTTCCCAGATGCACGCCTACACTACAAAAGATCGTTTGCCACTATTGACCAGTCTGTCCCTCGTTATTCTGGCGGCGAAGGCTTATAACCGCGGCGTGGTAGACGGTATCAACAGCCATTTGAAAAACATGGAATCTTTCGAGTATGCCTGTCGTCTGGGGCGCGACATGGGCTTCGACGGCAAGTCACTGGTGCATCCGTTACAACTTGCCTATGCAAATGATGCTTTCAGGCCCAAGCAAGTCGAAGTGGAAACTGCGCGGGAAATTATCAGTGCACTTGCCGCAGCCAATGCCGCCGGTCGCGGTACGGTGGTATTAAACGACCGTCTAGTTGAGCATCACCACATTGAGGCTGCAACACGGCTGCTGAAATTAAGCGAAATGATCACCCAACTGGAACAGGCGCAATGAATACACAAAACCAAAAACCCGAACCCGGACGTGGCAATTTTTTTGAAGACTTTCGCCTGGACCAAGTGTTTCAACACGCCACTCCCCGCACCGTAAGCGAAGGGGATTGCTCACTGTACATCGCTCTCACCGGCAGCCGCCACATTTTGCATTGCGCGCAACCGGTAGCGCATGCGCTCGGCTATCCGGACCGCACCGTGGATGACTTGCTGGCTTTCCACATCGCCTTTGGCAAAACGGTGCCGGATATTTCTGTCAATGCCGTCGCCAATCTGGGTTATGCCGATGTGCGATTTTTGCAGCCGGTTTATCCCGGCGACACCTTGAATACCTCGTCCACTGTAATCGGCCTGAAACAGAATTCAAATGGGAATAGTGGCGTGGTGTATGTGCATTCGGTATCACGCAACCAGAACCTGCAACCGGTGCTCGAATGGAAACGCTGGGTGATGGTACACAAACATAATTTATCGCACCCTGCCCCGGATACTGTTATCCCGGAGTTGCCTGCCAAAGTTTCGGTCGAAAACTTGAGCGTGCCCGGATTCCTGGATTTCAAAAACTTTGAAACCGCTATCACCGGCGGACAATTGTTATGGGACGACTACACGCCGGGCGAGCGCATCAATCACCCGGCCGGCATGACGGTGGACGATAGCGACCATACCCTTGCCACCAAGCTTTACCAGAATAATGCCCGTTTGCATTTCGATGAAAAAATGATGAAAGGCACTCAGTTCGGTCGCAGGCTGATGTATGGAGGGCACGTCATTTCGATTTGCCGCGCACTCTCATATGACGGGCTTGAAAACGCGTTGTCTATCGCCGCAATCAACGCCGGCACCCACAGCAATCCCAGCTTTGGCGGCGACACTTTTTACACATGGACAGAAGTATTGGAGCGTTGGGAATTGCCGGGTAGAACTGATCTGGGCGCTTTGCGCCTGCGCATGGTCGGCCTGAAAAATTTGCCAGCCATCGCATTGCAGCACACCCATATCGAACAGAATGGCAAGCAGGTTTATCACCCCAACGTCGTACTCGATCTCGATTACACAATTTTAATTCCCCGCAAATAAACAAAGGAGTCAACATGTCCCAAGCAGTTCATCCCAATCATGCCCTATTCGGGGGAGAAAAACCTTTTCCCGTTATCCCAAGCTGTGAGCATTTTGCCGGTAGCGAAAAACTTATTCTCAAGGCGCTCGCGCTACAGGACACCACAGGACCGATCTTTGATATCACTTGCGATTGCGAAGATGGCGCTGCCTCCGGCCAGGAACGCGAGCATGCCGCGATGATTGTCCGCGTGTTGAATTCCGCCGCCAACAAACATCATATGGCCGGGGCGCGTATCCACGATTACACTCATCCCGCCTGGCGCCAGGATGTGGATATTCTGGTCGGTGGCGCAGGAAATGTGCTGGCTTACATCACCATCCCCAAGCCGACAAATTCAGCCCAGGTTGCGGAGATGATTGCCTATGTCCAGAAAGTTGCAGCATCCCACGGCATCACCCGTGAAATCCCGATCCATGTGCTGATCGAAACGCACGGTGCCCTGCATGATGTTTACCAGATCGCCGCCCTGCCCTGGCTGCAGGTATTGGATTTTGGCTTGATGGATTTTGTGAGCGGCCACCACGGTGCCATTCCAGCATCGGCAATGCGTAGCCCCGGACAGTTTGAACACCGCCTGCTTGCCCGTGCCAAGGCAGAGGTTGTTGCCGCCGCGCTGGCTCATGGCGTTGTGCCCGCACACAATGTGACGCTGGATTTGAAAAATGCGGAAACCACCTTTGCAGATGCCAGCCGCGCGCGTAACGAATTTGGCTTCTTGCGTATGTGGAGTATTTATCCCACGCAAATTCAGGCGATTGTGGATGCCATGAAACCAAATTATGATGAAGTAACCGACGCGAGCAACATACTGCTCGCAGCCCAAGCAGCTCAATGGGGCCCGATTCAATATGAAGGCGAGCTGCATGATCGCGCCACCTATCGGTATTTTTGGGAAGTGCTGCAAAAAGCCAAGCTGACCGGAGTTGCAATACCGGAAAAGGCGGCGACCGCTTTTTTTAGCTAAGGAAATTCCGGCTAATTCGTCATCCCCGCAGTGTCAACTTTGCCCCGGCTTGCCGGGTAGCAATTTGCCTACGTTTAGTGCAGGCGGGGATGACAAAGTTTGCTTAAACCCAAATATCCATTAGAACAAAACGCCCCGTAGGAGCTCGATTTACCTCGAAGAGGTTCTTGTACTATTTAGGGTGTCGGGCGACTTTTTGAGTCCTGTCGCTCGATAAATCGAGCTCCTACAGTTGAATGGACTTTTTTAGGTTAAAGCAAATTCCTGAGTCGCTATATTTTCTCAAACACCGCAATCGACTCCACGTGCGAGGTGTGCGGAAACATGTTCATTACCCCCGCCGCTTTGATCGCATAGCCTTTTAGATGCACCAGTACTTCCGCATCACGCGCCAGCGTGGCGGGATTGCAGCTCACATAAACAATACGTTCAGGTGCAGTCACGGGAGTGATGGCTTTCACTAGCTCCATCGCTCCGTCGCGCGGGGGATCAACCAGCCATTTATCGAAGTTACCCAACTTTTCCAACGTGGCCTCATCCATCTCAAACAAGTTCATCGCTTGAAATTGTGTATTGGCAGTTAGCCCGTTATAAGCTGCATTCTCTTCAGCACGTTTTACCAGTGCGGCACTCCCCTCGATGCCGAGCACTTGCGCCCCGCTACGCGCGATGGGCAGTGTGAAGTTGCCCAAACCACAGAAAAAGTCGGCGATGCGCTCGTGCGAGCGAGGGGCAAGTAATCGTATTGCCCGACTTACCATGAGCCGGTTCATGGTGCTATTCACCTGCGTAAATTCGGTGGGCGCATACGGCATGGTGATATCGAATTCAGGCATGCTGTAGGTCAGTGCCGGGGCATTCAACGGATAGAATGGATGTACCGTGTCAGGGCCTTTGGTCTGAGTCCAAAACTGCACTTGATGCTCGTCGGCGAATTGCCTGAGCAATTGTTCATCGGCAGGGCTGAGCGCTTGCATAATGCGCAGCACCAACACATCAACATGATCGCCCACCGCGACCTCGATTTGCGGCAATTGGTCGCGGATCGAAAGTTGTTCATTCAGACGCGCCAATAAGGGCAGCAACTTGGCAATCTTGGCGGGTAGTATTTCGCAATGCTGCATATCGGCGATAAAACTGCTGCGCTTTTCGTGAAAGCCGACCAGTGTTTTACCTTTCTTCAATACATGCCTGACTGAAAGACGCGCGCGCTGCCGATACCCCCAAGCCTCACCGTAAATCGGTGCCAAAATTTGCTCAGGCTTAACTTTGCCGATGCGTTGCAAGTTGTCTTCCAGAATGCGCTGTTTGACCGCAACTTGCGCTCTCAAATCCAGATGCTGCATGGAACAACCGCCGCACAAATCAAAATGAATACATTTCGGCTGAACTCGCATGAACGACGATTTGATAATTTTCGTTGCCACCGCATTTTCAAAACTTGGCTTCTTGCGAAATGAAGAATACGTAACACGCTCGCCAATCAAAGCGCCATCAATAAAGATTACTTTACCTTCGTGGTGCGCGACCCCCCGCCCCTCTTGATCAATTGATACGACTGTAACGATTTCTTCAACTTTTGCCATAATTTTCCAACATAGTTAAAACGGTTCCCAAACGGGTTTGTGCGAGTCCCCAGCCGATTGCCACACCGACTGCATTTGCCAGCATATCGGCATATTCAAAGACGCGGTAGTCAGTCATCTTTTGCAAAAATTCTATACCGACGCCCATGATCACGAAAGCCAGAAATAAACCCACGCGTGCTATTTTCGAACCATAAAGCTGGCAAAATGACAGCATCATCGTGGCATAGGCCAAGGCATGCTCTAATTTGTCTGCCTGATTAAAAGAAAGCGGCGCAGGTGGATTGCGCATCAGAGACAAATAAAATACAAGTGCCACCAGCGACCACGAAATCAACATCCAGGGTTTGCGCAGCATCGATTATTTCTCCGGCCATGCTGCCAAATATTCAGCCCAATGCGCTTGCTCGGATTTACTCAAGACGCTGCGCACCAGTTCGCATTCTTGCTGATACCGCGCAGGTGAAAACTGGCCCCGCATCAATTGAAAGCGCGCAAATACCAGATAGGTATTCACGACATCAGTCTCGCAATAATTACGAATCTCGGCTAACTTGCCTTGCTGGTAAGCTTCCCATACCTTGCTGCCATCCATACCCAGCTTGCCGGGAAATCCAATCAGTTTGGCCAACTCATCCAGCGGGGCATTGGCGCGTCCGGTATACATCGCCAGCAAGTCCATCAAATCCAGATGGCGCGTGTGATAGCGGCTGATGTAATTGTTCCATTTAAAATCGCGGTCATCTTCGCCGAGATCCCAATAACGCGGACATTGGATGCCGTGGATCAAACCGCGATAATGCAAGACAGGCAAGTCGAAACCGCCACCGTTCCAGCTTACCAGTTGCGGCGTATATTTTTCGATACCATCGAAAAAGCGTTTGATGATGCTGCCTTCATCTTCGCCGATTTCGCCCAGTGACCACACTTTGAAGTTATCGCCTTCGCGCAGCACGCACGAAATCGCCGCGACACGCTGCAAATGATGCTGGATAAAATCGCTGCCGGTTTTCTGGCGGCGCATTTGAAAAGCCATCTCGGCCACATCTTTGTCGCTTACCGCGCTTTCCAACCCGTAAAGCTTGCGCAACCCGTCCACATCCGGAATGGTTTCAATGTCAAAAACTAAAGTTGGATTCATTTGCACAGGCCATCGAAAAATGAGGGACGGATATTACCAAACCATGGCAGGGATTCGGTCACGAAATTTGCGTATTGGGCACTTGAATAATCCTGGAAAAAGCATTTGGCCACAGAGAACACCGAGAAAACAAGCGGTTGTAACACAATGCCCGTATACCTTGTGGCGTTGCTACTACATTGGGGCAACTCACGTCTCTCTCTGTGACCTCTGTGGCTTGAACTTCGATTTTTAGGATAATTTGGATTGATCTTTTACCCAACCGTTTGGGTCGCGTTTTTCTCAGTCCAGTTCAGCAATGCTTGTGCAAACAGCAAACGCCAGCCTTCTGCCGCCATCTCGCCGCCTTGAATCCTGCCCTGATGGGTAACATGGCTCACCGCGCCCTCGACATGCAACAGCGATCGTGCCAGCAAGGGTTGCAGGCCTTGCAATACCAGTTCCACATCGCGGTTGACAGCTTCTTGCGCGGCATCGTCTGCCGCATCGGCAACCCAGGAAATGGCGATAGTCTTTTCAAACAAACCCCACATTCCCTTTTGCACACCACTCAACACTTCAAGGCTTTTTTGTTTCGAACCGATTTTTTTCAAACCGAGCCGAATCTGCTCCAGCATCCCGTCCGAAATCGCGTTTCGGTCAATGTCGAAACGGAGTAAAAGAAGCGTGGCTTGCAATTCACCTTTGCTCGACGCCGCCGCGATGACCATATTTTTCTCCAGTGCTTTCTCGGTTGCCCTCGCGTAAAGTCGCGCCAAAGTAAAGTAAGCGATGCCTAACATCGCGGGACCGGCCAGGTTGATATAAGTGTCGCTAAAATTAATGCTGGCAAACGTAAAGGAAATCAAGATCAACTGCGACAAACTAAACAGTGTGTCAATGTTCCCGCGTCCTTCTTCACGATAAAACGCCCAAGCCGTAAGCCAGATAATGGCCAGCGAAATCAGTAAATACCAGATACGTCCATCGGGAAAGCGCAGCGAATCGCCATGCTTGTAATTGTCGATTGCCGTCGCCAGCATCTCAACTCCCGGATACAATTTTTCCATCGGTGTTGAACGAACATCATACAAATTGGATGCCGTGGAACCGATAATAATGATCTTGTTATTGAACTCATCGGCCGACTGCGTTGTATGCCCCCCCCCCATCTGCTGATAAGCATCGGCAAAACTGACATATTTGTAGCTCATTGACTTGCCGCGCCAGTTCAGCAACATATGATCGGTGGTGGGTTCCGTCCAGCCGAATTCGCGGCCAATTCGCGCTGGTAACGAGGGGATTCTCCAGCCATCACTTTCAAAGTACACCGGATAATTGCGAGTCACACCATCCGCCTCAAGTATGCCATTTTGTGTACCCAGACGACCACCTTCGCGAGCCGACTTGAAAGACGGCAACAACATATTGATTGTCGCATCAATCGCCTGCGTTTCATCCGGTGCCGGCGTCACGCCGGGAATATCTATCATCTGAACCTGACGCGACTTGTCCTCAGAATCGGGCATGATCAACATGGGGAAAAAAGTATTGTTCGTTTTTGCAATGCTCGCATCGAAGTCGGCATCGCTATTCGGATTGAACACATCAGGATCGCTATACAGAATGTCAAAGACTATTGCTTTGGGATGCTGTCTTTCCAACTGCGTCACGAAATCGCCCAACACCCGGCGCGGCCACGGCCAGCGCCCGTATTCCTTTGCCATTGCCGCAAGACTCGCCTCGTCAATATTCACAATCACGATGTCCGGATCAGGCTTGGGCGGGAACAAACGATAACGCACGATCGGATCAAATGTGACTATCCCGATCTCGCTGGTAAGATGCAGAAAAATCGTGTCCAACACTGCAAACAAAGTAAACAGCAAAGCCAAATACAAATAGAACTTTCGCTTCCATTTGCACGCCAGCAGCTTTGAAAAGGCCGCGAATGCAAAATGCAGGCGACCCGTCAGATGTAGTTTTGTTTTCATGGGTAGAAGTGTAGCAGTCTTGCTCACAAAATGAAAAAGACCCAAAAATCCTGCCTTGGGTAAAACGACCTTAGTAAAAAATAAACCTTTGTACAAATAATGGTATATTGGTATATATTATTTATTCTAGGGGAGTGAATGAAATATTTCACTCCTGACGAAGCCGATACCTGAGGCTAAATATTAAGGATTTGGGAGAATCGTATGGCAAAGATGGTATGGAGTAAGGACTTGGAAACGGGGTTTTCTGTTATCGACAATCAGCACAAAAGAATCGTGGAATATATTAATGATCTTTACGAAGCCCGTACTATTGGGCTTAAAAGAGAAGACATAGGCAAAGTGATTGACGAGTTGGTGGATTACACGCTTTCACATTTCGTGTTTGAGGAGAGCATGCAAGAAGAAGCGCATTACCCGTACTTGAAGGCTCACAAAAAAGTGCATGAGTTGTTTGTACGGCGTGTTGCCGAATATCAGGAACGGTTCAAGTTGGGCGAGGACGTTTCCGAGGAGTTGAACAGTCTCCTTGTTAGATGGCTGTTCAACCACATCAAGCGTGACGACGCGGATTATGTTGAATCTTTTAAGAAAAATCTGTCTCAGGATGAATTCGTAGAAAGAAGAAAAGGATTTTTCAGCAGACTGTTTAGCTAAGGTTCTGCTATCAAATCAAAAATGCTGTTTTTTCAGACAGTTTGCTCAACATGAGTTAAGCAGTGACCACGAAGGCACATATACCAGCGCGCATCCCTGAAAAGGATGTGCGCTTTTTTTACATTGGGTGCATTGTTCCAATGGGAACAAAACTGTTGAGGAGTTCTACCTCAAAGCAAGGTAAATCAAGGAAGCAACAATTATTGAAGTCGTTGTGACTTCCCAGGTAATCTTGGAAAAAATTCCATTTTTTTTATGTTTCATGACAATATCATCTCGGCAAAAAGTTATCGAAAAAAGGTATTGATTGACGCTATGTACTTTCCACAGGCTGCCAATACCCACAAAAATATGAGGGGTTAAAGAATACCCAAAATTTATGCAATAGTAAATATGCCAAAAGTACTAGTCCTTTAATTTCAAGAACCGTATCCAATTACTTCACAAATCTTTACCTTGGCTACACACGTTAGCAAAAACAGACGGATAAAGTGTCAACCAGCCGATTCATTTGAGGCTGCACTTATTAACCAAGGAGATTAATCATGACAGAACAAGACACTACAACTACCAACCCAACAGAGCAAAAAAATGGGCGCTGCCAGCAGCATTCTGACCGGCATTGTCATGGGAAGCGTCGTGTAGGCAGATTTATCGGATTACTGGCGATATTGGGCATTGGATTTATGGCCGGTAAATCATTTGGCTTTGAGCATGGCTGGTGTCACGACAGGGCCGCCGATTTTGCTTCTGCCAAATCCATTGATCCGGAGCAAATAAGCAAGATGGCAGAAAAGCGCATTGACCACATGCTCTCGAAAGTAGATGCCAGCAAAGAACAGAAAGCTAAAGCTGCCGAGATCGTGAAGAAATCCGTGCTTAATGGTGCCCCGCTTGCGGAACAAATGCGCGGCAACCACGAAAAGATTTTGACGCTGCTGAAGGCAAAAGAAATTGATAAAGCTGCCATTGAGCAATTACGCATTGATCAATCAAAAACGATGGATGACATCAGCAAGCAAATGACGCAAACTATTCTGGCTATAGCTGAATTGCTAACGCCGGAGCAACGCGCGAAGTTAGTTGATGACATCAACAGGCATGGTGACTGGATGCATAATTGAACTAGCGTGATTTAGCGCTGCCCTGCGTTCACACCTCTTGGTATGATGCAGGGCATTCTAACCGAGTGTGATTATGAATTTCCGAATTTTGATTATTGATGACGATGAACGGCTTTGCGGCATGCTGGAACAATATCTTGGCAATGCGGGTTATCAAGTGGAAAGTCAGCACACTGCTCGCGATGGTGTTCACGCGCTAAAACACAAAGAGTTTGATGCCTTGGTGCTTGACTTAATGTTGCCCGATGGCGACGGATTGGATATCTGTCGGGATATACGCGGTTTCTCACAGATACCCATATTAATGCTGACGGCGCGTGGTGACACAATGGATCGAATCCTTGGCCTTGAAATGGGCGCAGACGATTATTTGCCCAAGCCCTTTGAACCACGAGAATTACTTGCCCGCCTCAAAGCAATATTGCGTCGAGGCCAGAATAACAATAATGATTTATTGCATTTTGGCAAATTGGAAATTGATCTGGATTCCCGAATTGTCAGGCTGAATGGCAATGTCTGCGACATGACTTCGTATCAATTTGATCTGCTGGTGGCGCTGGCAGAACGCCCGGGGCGTGTAATGAGCAGGGAACAGTTACTGGATACGGTAAAGGGCGAACCGTTGGAAGCGTTTGACCGTTCTATTGATGTACACATTTCGCGCATCCGCGCTGCCATTGAAGACGATCCCAAGCAACCAAGCCGCATCATCACTCTGCGTGGTGCCGGCTATGTGTTTGCGCGCAACCAGAATTGAAAGGATAGGCCATGTTGCGCAGACTGTATTTCCAAATTTACCTCGGTGTCGTTGCCAGCCTTGCCGCATTGGTTTTATTGGCGGGTTTGTTCTGGCATTTCGAAGGCGACAAGTCACCGCCTAACCAGGTGTTTGAAACGGTACGCGATGTAATTCTGTTGGCTTTGCCTCCACCCGATGCCGAGCCAGCCAAGCAGCAGGAAGTGCTGGAAAGACTTGCACGACCTTCGCTGCCGCGAATTTCACTTTTTTCGGCTGAGGGTCAATTACTTGCGCATGTCGGGCCGGCACTAATTGCCCCCCCACCGGATTCAAATGAAAATGGCTGGATAAATCGTCCCGATCATCATTCCGCATGGGTAATGCACCTTGCCGATGGACGCTGGTTATTAGCCCAACCACCGCATGAACATCCGGGCGCACCTTTACCCCTCATTATTTCTCTTGCGCTTATTGGTCTGGTCGTTGCCCTGATTGCCTACCCAATGGCGCGGCGTATCACCCGACGTCTGGAAAGACTTAAACTAGCCGTGGAAGAATTAGGTGCCGGTAATTTCACTACCAGAATCCCCGTTGCCGGTCGCGATGAGGTTTCTTCTCTGGCAATAAGTTTTAATCTTGCTGCAGAACGCATTGATTCCCTGCTTCAGTCGCACAAGAAACTGCTCGCTAACGCTTCGCACGAACTTCGTTCACCATTGACTCGCATTCGTCTGGCAGTGGAAATGCAAACCGAGCATGCCACCCCGGAGCTTTCTATTGAAATTCAGCGCAACATCGGCGAACTTGATCAATTGATCGAAGAGATATTACTTGCCAGTCGTCTGGATGCAAGGCGTGAACCCGTATCGTTGGAACCGTTTAATCTAACCTCGCTAGTGGCAGAAGAATGTGAACATGCCGAGGTGCTATACAATTTGGTGCCACTAACTTTGCATGGTGATGCGCGCTTGATTCGGCGCTTACTGCGAAACTTGCTGGAAAATGCACGCCGTCATGGCGGCGAAGTTGTGCATGTCAACCTGACTACAACGCAAGCAGAGATTGTTATTGAAGTTCATGACAACGGGAATGGCATACCTGAACATGAACGAGAACTTATCTTCGAGCCGTTTTATAGACCAGCGGGTTCACGTGAGAAAGAAGGTAGCTATGGTCTTGGATTGTCCTTGGTTCGACAAATTACCGAGTATCACAAAGGAAATGTTCGCTGCTTGCCCAGTCCCGACGGCGGAGCTTGCTTTGAAGTCAGATTACCTTTAAATCGAGAGATTATTCCTCGAGTTGTTTCGGAATAACAAAAGCGAATTAAGAGATGATAATAACTTTGGGTTGCGTGGCGGCAATAGGATATTGATGTATGGTAGCATGTGATATAGACATGACCGGATGGCAGCCGGTCATGATTCCGATGGCAATCTTACAAGTGCTGCCACTTTGGGCCAGTCACCAAAGGCCGCCAACTGAATGCCCAACTTGAAATCTTGCAACAGATTTTCATTTCCCAAAACAAAAAAAGTTGAAAGGCCAATCAGTACCGCAAATGTACACTCTATTCATCGCAAACAAAAACTACTCCTCATGGTCTTTGCGCCCATGGGTATTGATGCGCGAGCTCTCGATTCCGTTCACCGAGGAGCTCGTTCCTTTTGATGACGAACCGGGACGCCCCACAATTCGCGAAGTATCTCCGTCAGGAAGAGTCCCGTTCCTGGTAGACGGGCAGTTGACCGTGTGGGACTCACTTTCAATCGTCGAATACTTGGCTGAGCGGCACAAATATGTCTGGCCGACAGATGCAAATGCACGGGCATGGGCACGAAGTGCAGCGGCAGAAATGCACTCTGGTTTCGGCGAATTACGGGAGCATTGCGGAATGAATTGCGGAATTCGTGTCCGGCTAAACTCGCTCCCTATCCCGCTCACGCTTGAACTTGCGCGCCTGAACGCGCTTTGGTCTGAGGGGTTAACGAAATTCGGGGGACCATTTCTTGCGGGTGCGCAATTCACAGCCGTCGATGCTTATTACGCTCCGATTGCCTTCCGCGTGCAAACGTATGGTTTGGAATTGGATTTTTCCTCCAGGGAGTATGTGTCCCGCTTATTGAAACTTAAATCAATGCAGGACTGGCTAGATGCTGCGTTGAAAGAAACTTGGCGCCATGAACCCCATGAGGCCGAAGCTCGCAGTGCAGGTACTTTGCTCGAAGATCGCCGGATCAAATTATAATCGTCAGTTATAGTGCGGCCCGGTATCGCGCTTCGACATTCAATCAGTTATGAATACAACGCTATCAACCAATATTCAAGACGACCTTGGTAACATCGATGATCACGTAAATAGAATTCGCGAAAGTGGAATTCTGGCACGCAGCAATAATCTGAAGCGGCTTTTTGAGTATCTTTATGCCTGCCACCAAAGCGGAAAGTCGCCCAAGGAAAGTGAATGGCTTCGGGCAGGCCACGACTCCTGCAAAACTGCTCACGCTACATTCTTTGGTACACAAAATTGCGGCAGAGGACAATAATTTAAAATCAAGCAACTAACTACCGTTATTGCCGTTAATCGTAACGTTATCACTTAACGAAAAACCGTAATTAACTAGACCTTGGGTGGTCAATCCACCGAAAATCAGCCAACTCTCAATCAAGCGTGAGGGAATGACTCTTAATTAATCACAGGCAGCTTACTCTTGTTAACATTAATTGAATTAAAGAAAAATGCGGTTATCGTTTTAGTCGTGGGATTCGCCTTGGCAGTAGCTAGCGTAAGTCAAGCTATTGCGGCACCCGATACAGCAAATCAGGCAGCTTCTACCGTCAACGCGGCTGATCAAATTCCCCCGGCAAACGAACTCGCGCCTGTGACAATCAGAGGGCACTACGACAACGGAGTAGGCACCTCAGATGCGGCCTCGCAAGGGGTAGTCAATGGCGAAATTCTGGAAGATATCCCACTGCTCAGACCGGGTGAAGCGCTGGAAACCGTGCCCGGTCTGGTTGTTACCCAACACTCGGGCGACGGCAAGGCCAATCAATATTTTCTTCGAGGTTATAATCTTGACCACGGCACCGATTTCGCCTCCAGCATCGATGGTGTGCCTGCGAATATGCCTACTAATGCTCATGGTCAAGGCTATTGCGATGTGAACTTCATGATTCCCGAATTGGTTGATCACATCAATTACCGCAAAGGACCTTATTTTGCCGAAAACGGGGATTTCTCATCCGCAGGTTCCGCTGGCATAGAGTACCGGAATAAACTTGACCATAACATCGCTGATTTGACAATCGGTTCTTACGACTATAAGCGCGCGCTGTTTGCCGGCTCCACCCGATTGTTTTCTTCTGCACAGCAATCCGACGGGGCTTCCACGCTCATCCCCTCGGGGCCAATCTTGCTCGGTGCTGTGGAACTGCAGCGCACCAATGGCCCCTGGGCTGTACCGGAGGATTTGCACAAAACCAATGTACTGCTGCGCCTCAGCGATGGCACTAAAGCCTCCGGCTGGTCAATTGATGGAATTTATTACGATGCAAGCTGGAATGCCACCGACCAGGTTCCACTGGCATTAATTCAATCAGGGCAGTTGTGCCTCTATTGCGGACTCTCTTCCACTGACGGCGGCAATACCGGGCGCGATATTCTTTCAGGTGAATGGCACAACGCCGATGAAGCAGGATATACAAAAATCTCAGCGTATCTTGAACACTACACCCTGCAACTTTGGTCCGATTTCACTTTCTTTGAATTTCGCCCGTCGACGGGTGATCAATTCTACCAATTCGAGAATCGCGATATTGTAGGCGGTCAGGCAGTTAAGGCATGGAATCTAAATTGGCTTGGGCACGAGTCCACAACCGAAATCGGCCTGCAAGTGCGTCACGATAATATTAACGTCGGACTACTCAATACGGTTGATCGCATCCCGTTTGCCACCGTAACCAATGATCAGGTAAGTGAGACCGAGGCAGGTTTGTATCTTCAAAATACCGACACGTGGAACCCGTGGCTGCGCACCCTGATTGGTCTGCGTGAAGACAATGTATTTATGGACATGACGGCCAATGCAAACTCCGTGAATTCGGGTTCAGCCTCTGGCAATCGGGTTTCGCCAAAGGGATCTGTGATTCTTGGACCATGGGAAAAAACAGAGATTTTTATCAATGCAGGCGAGGGTTTTCATAGTAATGACGCGCGCGGTGTCATCGACAAGATTGACCCAACATCGGGAACTGCCGCGTCACCAGTCCCAGTATTGGTTAGCAGTACAGGTAAGGAAATTGGTATTAGAACAGAAGCGATACCAGGCTTGCAAACCTCACTTGCCTGGTGGAGTCTGGACAGCGATTCCGAGCTTGTTTATAACGCTGATTCCACACTTGGCAGTTCTTCACCCAATGGAGCCAGCAAGCGCACAGGAATTGAATGGAACAATCACTGGGCACCCAACGACTGGTTTCTGTTTGATGCAGACTTGGCATGGACCCATGCACGTTACGCGCAAATGAACGACAACGGCGCTACCGGCAATCTAATTCCCAATGCGGTTCCGAAAGTTGCCTTGTTTAGAGAGTCCGTCAACAACTTGGGACCATGGTCGGCAGGACTTGAAACCCGGTATATCGGAGCCTACCCGCTAACGCAAGACGGGTCTCTTTATAATCCCGATGCCATTGTGACCAATCTGCGGGTGCAGCGCAAACTTACACCAGACGTTTCGTTATCACTTGATGTTCTTAACTTGTTCAACCGCGAATATATGGATATCGCCTATGCTCAGGACTACAACCCGACGCCGAATCCTGCTACATTTGTCGCGACAGGTGCCACTGTTCATCCCGGTGAGCCACGTGAATTTCGCGCAACATTGAAAATAAAATTTTAAACCATCCTGAGAGCCTAAATTAGAGGGGACTTGATGTTAAAAACAACGCTAAAAAATAATGCCGTTTTTGTTGTGATCGCAGGAATTTGTCTCGCAGCAGGTATCTGCCAAAAATCCAGTGCGGAACCCGGCGTGGAGAATCAACCTGTTTCCCCTGTTAGGCAGTTGATGTTGAGCTCTCTAGTCCCCGCTTCAAGTTCAGTTTTTGCAGTGGCAAACGAGGCACCAAAAGATGCTGCCGAATGGAATGTAGTAGAACGAAATGCATTTGCTTTGGCGGACCATGGCAAACAACTTCTGAAAATGTTGCCTCCCAATGCAGAGGCTTGGATAAAACACTCCACGCATCTTATAGATTCTTCAACTGAGGCGGCCGATGCAGCGAAAGCGAAGGATGCCGATAAAGTTTCAGATGCAGGCAATGCCATATATGAATCCTGCGAGGGGTGCCACAAGTTATATCTGATTTTGCCTGCCCATAAATAATTTTGCCATGCCTCAGACTATTTAATCCGGCATGGCAACGGTTTGTTATGGCAATACTTTTTCAGGAACGGGGTATCCCGTTAAAGCTGACGCGAAGTGTAGCCAGAAAGATGCTCCATCCAAACTCAAAAACAGCAAGAAGGCCACGAATAGCTGAACACCGACGATGCCCAATGCCAGCTTGGACACCTTGCCCGTACCCGTGTCTTTAAGGCGAGTTGCCCCGGCGTAAAGCGCGAGCGAGATCAGCAAGGAACCAAAGGTAACAACGGGGGCTGACGTAATAACAAAGCGCAACGCGCGCGCCGTTCCCGGTGCAAGCAAGATAAAGAAGCCGGCCAATTGGAAATGGCGATGCCAGTTGGAACGTCGAACCAGAACAAAAGCCGCCACCCCGAAAATCAGCGTTTCGGAAATGACCCAGAACGGATAGGCCAAGCGGATCAAAGGTTCCACCCCGGACGGCGCAGCGGCCGCAGTCCTGCCCAATGCCGTGATGTACGACAGGGCGATGAACAGACCAAACAGAGCTGCCCCCGTAATCCCGACCTCCTTATGCCGCGCCAGCAACCCTCTGCTTGCCGCAAAATATTGATACAGGAAAACGGCAACCCACGCTGTAATTGTCACGCCATGAATAAATACCAGCACCGTTAACGCTTTGCCTGCGCCAAAGATCGGCTTTAAATAAAACGTTGGCGCAAAACCCACCAGAATCAGAATGGCGCCAAGTAAAACGAAAATATCACCTTCTTTTAATTTGAATTTACTGATAGCAGTCATCGCTGTATCTCCATAATAGTTAACTAAAATCGTTTTTAGCCGGCCAGTTTTTTTGCGGCCGCAAGCAGACGTTCAACCTCATCGTGAGTGTTGTAGAAATGGGTCGAAGCCCGCACTCCGACGATCTCGCCAGTGTTAATCGTACGAATGAACACCTGGTAGCGGTCCTGTAACGCTTTGACTGTCTCTTCGGGTGTCAAACCTCGAATTGAAAAAACAGTGAGTGCGGACGAAAGAGCCGGATCAGCCGATGTATATAATTTAACCCCGTTGATCTTGGCCAAGCCGTTCCGCAACTGCGTCGAAAGCTCGCGGTCACGTTTTTCGATATTGGCGGGACCAATCGCTTTATGAAAATCGACAGCCGCGCCAATTCCCAAGGCTGCACTGACATTAATCTGTCCGGTATGTTCGTAGCGGCGGGCGGAGTTCGCGTGCGGGGCGGTGCTCGCCGGATCATAGAATCCGGTAAGGGGCCAGACACGATCCTGAATGTCTTTCTTGAAATAGGAAAAGCCCGTACCCGTGCCAGCCAGCAGCCATTTCTGGCCGGGGGCGGCATAGTGGTCCACTCCAAGTGCCTTAATATCCAGCGGTATCACACCAAATGATTGCGCCGCATCGACCGAAATCAAAAGACCGCGCCGATGTGCCAGCTCTGCGAGTTCCTTCACCGGTGCCACAAGACCGCTTGAGTAAGATACATGGCTTACCACGATAAGCCGGGTACGCGGAGTGATGGCCTTTTCATATGCCTCAATCACCTGTGCGGCGTTTTGGGGTGTGACAGGAATCTGAACCTTGACGACTTTGACACCGAAACGTTTTTCGATTCCCGCATAAGCATTAAAGGCGGCCGCATGCTCTTGCGTACCCAGGATCACTTCGTCGCCCGCGCGTAAATCCAGTCCGTGTCCGAAAATATTAATGCCTTCGGTCGTACTGTGCGTCAGTGTGATTTCATCCGGATCGGCATTGATAAGCGCAGCGATTTTCTCGCGCACAGCATCAATATCACCCTGGCGAAAACTGTTGCGTGGATCGCGATACAACTCTCGATCCACGCGCTCGTGTACGGAAGAAACAGAATGGGGAACAGGCCCCAGTGTTCCGTTATTTAGAAAAGCAAGGCCGGGCAACAGATCGAACTGTTCGCGCACTTTCCCCCAGAATGATTCATCAGGTTGACCGTTAAGCTTGGGGAAAGCGGCACCGCCAGCCTCACCCGACAACGGCAATGCCGATGTGTCTGCCGCCGTAGCAGTAGCAATACGCCCGCCCAAAGCTACCAGACCAACGCCCAATGTGGTTTTTAACAGATCACGGCGAGTCAAATCATAATTCGTAAGCATATCAACTCCTAAAATATGAGCCTCCTGTTGATGCAGGAGGCTCGGGATGAACAAATATCAGAAGCGGAAAGTTGCCTTGGCGTAGTAGTAACCACCGTTGATGCCGATGGGCGAGTATGAAGAATACTGCGCTACATTCTGAGACCCTTTACTGGTCAATACCGCGCGATAGTCGCCGTTGAGTTGATCCGGATAACGGTTAAACAAGTTGATTGCGCCAAGAGTGACAGCCCAGCCTTTGGTGATTTGATCAGTCACGTCAATATCGGTTGTGAATTTGACCCCGTCATGATTATCGAACCACGTTACGTTATCGTAAGAGGCGTAGTAATCGGTAGGGCCAAAGACGTTCTCGCGCAAATTAACAGTCCAATCGCTCTTGCGCCATAACGCACCGAGATTGATGCGATAGGAAGGTGCCGCCGACGTAAGATAACTTAAGGATGCTTTATTTAGTAGTTGCACTGCCGTTCCGCCTACACCGGTAATACCTGCTGGAGCCGGTTTGACGTTGGAAACATCCACATGGTTGTAGTTTGCTGCGCCACTCCAATCAATGGAACCGAAGTCCGCATAATCGTCGGCATAAGTGAGCACCAAATCTGCGCCATTATTTTGAGTATCAGCAGCGTTCGAATAGGCAGCGGCAGAAATTGTTGATAAGCCAGCCGGTAATGAGTTGCCGTTGGCAGCAATGGCGGCATTGACTTGCGATGACACAACAACTCCACCTTGACTGCCGATGAGTGAACCGCTCTGTAAAATTCGATCCGTGATATTGATCTCATAAATATCAAGAGTCGAGGTTAATTTTGGTGCCGGCTTGGCAACTAAACCGAAACTATAGTTGGTTGACTTTTCTGCTTTCAAAGGTTGAAACCCAAGCACGCTAGCCCCCACTGAGTTTGCGGGCAAAGTGGCCGTTGCAGAAGTCGGTGAAACTTGTGTAGCTGAATAGTATTCTTCACCCAAAGTCGGCGCACGGAAACCATTGCTTGCAGTGCCTCGTAGCGCAAATGCCGGGGTAAAATCGTAACGCCCTGTCAGTTTGCCCACAGTGGCATCACCGAAGTCGTTGTAGTGCTCTTGTCGCAAGGCGGCATCCAGCTTTAGCTTCTCGACCGGGGCTCCTGCAAAGTCTACATACAACGAGTAACTGTTGCGAGTATGGCTGCCCGCGTCGGTTGTTGTAAATCCGGGGAAAGCTTGCGCACCTCCATTGTAGGTTGAGGCGAATTCACCTGCGCCTATTTGATAGCCATCAACCCGAACCTCCGTACCGAAAGCAACGTTTAACGGGGTGCTCCAACCGACAGCGAAGTCACGATTGAAATCCAGATTGGTAGTCGATTGAGTTGATTCGAGGTAGCCCTCGTAAAAACTGCCTGGAGAGCTGCCGTAGATCGGGTTTGCTAAATAGGCTGTTGTTAAATACGCGGTATTGATAGAGTTTATGTTTCCAACAATGGCCTTGTCATCACCATAGGTCTCACTCAAGTTGTAATTCCATCCGCCGCCGATTTTTCCTTTGACGCCTGCGGTAATGGCATAGTCCGTTTCGTCATGCGTTTCGCTCGGGCTAAAGCCGTATGGATAAACACTGAAGGCAGTTGAAGGCGAGCGATAATTTTGAATGGCATCGGCATATTTCTTGGCATAGGTCGCAAAGCCATAGAATTGGGCGCTCTCATTCACATCCACGCCCGCATTGAAGGATACCAGGTCTTGCCGAACATATGGATTGCCGAAAGTGTGATTGAGGTACGGATAACCCGGCACGCTCAATACATTGCTGTTTTGGGCCGATAAGCTTCCGCCACTAGGCCAATATTTGCCACCAGACGTAAATCGGTTGTCGTAAGCTGAGCGATCGGTACGGTCTTGCTGTTTGGCTTCTACGCTGATATTCACAAAAGAATCTGTGGAGGGTTGAAAGCCGAGGTTGGCGGCAAAGTTGGCTGTTTGGCCCCCACCGTTGCCCGTTCCGTCAAAATATTTTCCTTCATCCACGGAGATGGTGCCGCCATGGGCCTTTTCCTTGAGAATAATGTTGATGACCCCGGCAATGGCATCTGAACCATATTGCGCTGCGGCACCATCCGTTAGAATTTCAATATGATCAATGGCCGATGCAGGAATCAAACTTAGATCGGCTGACGCTCCCCCGTTAAATGGACCACCGCTAACGTCGACATTGGATGTGCCATGACGACGCTTGCCGTTGATCAGTATCAGCGTATCGTTTGGGCTCAAGCCACGCAGGCGTGCCTGCGTTGTTAATGCTGCAGCATCACCACCCTTTCCATCGGATGTGAAAGAGGGTACGTTCTGCACCAGCGACTGTATAAGATCGTCCTTGCCGCTGCGGTCTAATGCGTCAGCGCCAAGCACCTGAATAGGCGCGGCGCTGTCGGTTGCTTTAAGCCCTGTCTGTCTTGTTCCGGTAACGATAACGCTATCAAGTGCTATTGCACCATCTTGCGATTGTGCCGAAGTATCAGCCTGATCTGTTGCGGCCTGGGCAAAACCGTAATTAATAGATAGCAAGGCAAGCAGGACGGTTGATCTGCGGAGATTTTTGTTAATGTTCATACATTTTTCCCTTTCAATTTGTTTTCTAATATTTGGGTGTCGCGGATATTCAATTTCAAGAAATGACCGTGACCGAATTATCGGCAAAATGAATATGTATTGACATTGGTGTAACGGCCAATTATCGTTAATAAAACGTCAGAAAAAATGAGATAACCATATGAATATTAATGATATAAGCTTATGAATAAAATTGCTAAGAAGCACTTGGTTGTCGCTGTTGCCTACAATCACTTGGGAATATTTGAACTCGGTTGCGTCACCGAAATTTTTGCCCTGAAACGCCCGGAGCTGGGTGTTGTCTGGTACGATTTTGCGGTGTGCTCGATAGAAAGTGGCACGCTCCACGCCAGCGCTGGAATGCACTTTGAAGCACCATACACTCTGGATATATTGGATCGGGCCGACACCATCGTCATTCCGGGATGGCGCAATCCGGATGAATCTCCACCGGAAGCCCTGCTCGAAAAATTACGCGCTGCTTATGCGCGTGGTGCCCGGCTATGCTCGATTTGTTCCGGTGCCTTTGTCTTGGCTTGGGCCGGCTTGCTCGACGGAAAAAGAGCGACCACCCATTGGAGAATGACCGATAAGATGAGAAAAGGGTTCCCGGCTATCCAAGTCGAGTCCAGTCACCTCTTTGTAGATGACGATCAGATTATTACCTCCGCCGGCTCGGCCTCCGGACTGGACATGATGCTCTATTTAGTGGCCAAGGATTACAACAGCAAAGTGGCCAATCTGGTCGCACAACGTTTACTTATGCCGCCCCACCGTCAAGGCGGGCAAGCTCAATTCATCACCCGCCCCATGATTGCCGACGAACCCGCTCGCCTGTCCAAATTGATTGACTGGTTGCGCGGCCATCTTGATAAAGAACATACCCTCACTTCGCTCGCCAAGCAGGCGGCCATGAGTCCCCGCACGTTGCAACGGCAATTCAATGAAGCCACAGGTCTGTCGCCTATCGAATGGTTGCTGCAGGAGCGCGTGGCCCTATCCAAGCAATTGCTGGAAACACCTAACATATCCATCTCAAGTATTAGCGAACGCGCCGGTTTCGGATCTGAAGAATCTTTCCGGCACCACTTTCGTCGCGTTGCCGGCGTTAGCCCGTCGGGTTATCGGCGCACTTTTCTGCAGATACTTGTTTAGGTAGTTGGCGTAATTAAACCTTAGCTGCGTATGGCCGATAGTTGTTGTTTGTTTCTCAACACGACCAAGCAATACCTGCTCAATTTGCAGCAGCAAAATGCTCGCAACCATTACTAGAAGATTCAATTGTTCAGCAATGGCACGGGCTTTGACGTCAGAAATTATTTGTTAAATCAAAGTGCTCGTTACTATCTATCATGGTCCCGCTTAAGGACTGTCCCAGTTCTAAAAATCTGGCACGGCAGTTGCAGACTTGTTCTGCCGTTATATTGAGTTTTGCTTCTTCGCAGCACGGTCAATCTGAAAAGAGATAACCGCTTTTTTACGCACACCGAAAATTTTATTCTTTAAGGAATACCTCATGTCGCTCATTGGATTTGCACAAGTACTTTACGATTCTGAAATCGGTACCGCGATTCGCGAATCGCTCTTCGTATTCCCTTTCATCGAAGGAACACATTTACTCACCCTGTCTATTTCTGTCGGACTGATTGCCTTGGTCGACTTGCGTTTGGTCGGGCTTTTCTTTCGCGACACGCCCGCATCTCAACTGATACGCCAATTGCGCCCTTGGTTGCTCGGGGGTTTCGCCGTTCAATTTGTCACCGGCCTTCTGCTGTTCTGGTCTTTGGCAACCAAAGTCATTGAGCTTCCGGTCTTTTGGCTCAAGCTGGCCGTGATCTTGCTCGCAGGCATTAATCTACTATGGTTCGAGTTGAAATTGGCGCGAAACATCGGCGAATGGGACTCGCAACAGATACCCCCAAAGGCTGTCCGCTTTGCCGGATGGGCCTCACTCGGTTTTTGGATTGTCGTGGTGATCTCGGGTCGCCTGATTCCTTATCTGCAATATTAATAACCCCTTTACCAATAAAGAGTGCCCACCATGTCTACCCAAGAACTTTTTAATTCGATACAGCACAGCACTGTCAGCGCTTCCCTCACTCATCTGAATCACCTTTTCGGCGCTGTTGCCCAGCTTACACATATCACAGGGCTGGTCTTATTATTGACTTCGATCGTACTGGTCAATCTGAGATTACTTGGCGTCGGCCTAACCGGATACTCAGTCATTGATCTGGCAAAATCGACCAGACGATTCATATGGATTGGCCTGGCATTACTGGCAATCTCCGGTCTGTTCATCTTCCTTCCTGCCGCCACCATTTATTACATCAACCCTTTCTTTTGGATCAAAGTTGAGTTGTTAATCGCGGCAGTAATTGTGCAACTGACACTGTTCCGCTGGGTAACCACGAAAGACCACCCCAGCCCGGTTCTGGCCAAGAGTACTGCGGTGCTTTCGTTGGTGCTATGGTTTGGCGTAGGCGCATCGGGTCGCATCATTGGATATCTGAACTGATTTCCGCAAGGCGTTATCGACGAATAACGCACTTGCCTATCATTTTCAGCAAGGGAAATGTATGCTTAGAAATAGCGCCGTTGTATTGGCCGGATTGCTGCTGGCATGTACAGGTTGCAGCCGACAGGATGCGCCAGCTCCCAAGCAGAGCGATGAGCTGTTCCAGCCGACCGCGAGCATTCAGGAGATCATGAATTCCATTATTGATCCGAACATCGATTATGTATGGAATTCTGTCGCCAGTGTCGCTACTAATAAAGGTATCGAGGAAAGGAAACCGGCCACTGATGAGGACTGGAAAGCGGTCAAACAACATGCAATTGTTGTGTTCGAAGCCACCAATTTATTATTGATCGAAGGGCGCCATGCTGCGAGAGAAGGTACCAGCACCTCTGCTGCACCTACTGAACTGAGTGCTCCCGAAATCGATAAACTTATCGCCGCCAATCACGCTGAATTCATCACCTATGCACATGCGCTGCATGAAACGGTTGGGGCGGCAATCACCGCGATTGAAAAAAAAGATGCGGATCAACTCGTCGAAGCCGGTAGCGCGATAGACAGCATTTGCGAACAATGCCACAAAAAATTCTGGTATCCGAATGACAAGCGACCACCGGTTCCGGTCTTCCCGAAAAAACCCTAGCCGAATCGGACTGTGCATAAGCACTGTTCTTTCACGTTGCTTCACGCCCCGTTTACTTGCGGCAATCCTGATACCCGTCTTGATGATGTGCTCATGGAGAACTGATGCTCAAGCGGATGTATTCTCTCAAACGCAAACCCTCCGCTGGCCGGACGAGCTTCCTTCATCCCCCGATCCGAAAACCCATCTGTTCATTACGCCCAAGTCGAACTATCTGGTCGATTTTCACGGCAGTATCCAGAACCCGGATCTGGTCATTTTTCTTGCGGGCAACCAATACCGCATTTTTCCAGAACTGATTGCAGCCTTTCGTTCATGGGTGGCACAGCAGCCCGCCTATCGCAACCTGCCGCTGAAGAACGTGTTCTATGCGACCCTTCCACCGGTGCATTTAATCGATGCCATGGACAACGGCAAATTGCAGGTCGGCAACTTCTGGTTTGATGTGCGTCCCGATGCGTTGTGGCCCGATGTTTTCATGACCAACACTGGACAGCAAGCACGTTTATTCAAGAGCGGCTATATCGATAAATATTCGATATATACCCGCAACCGCGGTATTGTCCTGCTGATCAAAGCGGGCAACCCCAAGCACATCCACGGTCTGCAAGATCTGGCCCGCGCAGACATCAACGTGGCGATCTCGGCCCCAACCGGTGTCACCGCCGGCAATAGCTACATCGCCACCCTGCAAGCCCAGGGCGGTAAGGAATTCACCGACCGGGTACTGTCCAAGCCCGGCACCGTGCTATCGTACGTCGTGCATCACCGCGAGAACCCGCAGTTCATAGCCGACGGCATCGCTGATGTTGCCCCCATGTACTACCACTTCGGCGACTACCTGAAAAACACTTTTCCCCAACTGTTCGACTATGTCCTCCTCCCCAAGGAAGGCATGGTCATCGAAGAACTAAGCATCGCCAAAATTCGCAATGCACCCCGCCCTGTTGCGGCGGATGTCTGGATCGAGTTCATCCGCAGCGCTATTGCTGCCGAAATATTTAACAGGCATGGTTTCGACTATTCGACACCGGCTGAACGCAACATCGAAATAGCTCCGACACAGAACCATTAGCCTTGAAAAAGAAAAACGCGTGCCCCGGCAACAGGAACACGCGCTTGGATAACGAACAACGCCGATACAACTATTTCTTCGGCGCAGTCTCTGTTGACAAGTGTGCATGCCCCGCATTGAACTCAATGCAAGCACGTTCGTCATTGGCTTCCCAGATTGCCTCTTTACCGGAATGCTTCGCCAGACGGACGGCGTAAACCACAGCCTTCGGTTTGTCTTCATCGGTATATTTCCTTATCGGCACCGTCACGGTAAATGGCCGTGTATAAACAGTCGGATCGGAAATTTCGGCAACGTAGTTATAACGCTTGCCATTGGCATCAAAAATATACCGTTCTTGAATCTTGGCATTTTCGCCGATAAATTCGCCGGTTCTGGCATATTTGGATTTGCCATTGTAGTTGCCAACATCCACCACCAGGGTATTGCCTTCCCAATGGCCGCGAGAGTCGCCGTTCCATAGTTTGATGTTCGCGGGCAAATGCGGCTTCCCGTCCAAATGGATGATGCGGTTGCCCTGATCGAAGATGAAAAGAACATAGCCGGGATACTGATAAATCTCATGGCCATGCATATACAATGATTGCGGGATGCCTGACGGTGCGCATCTGGCCAGTGGATCGATATACTCTTCCCTGATCGGGTTCGCGTAATAAGTCTGATACTCCTTTACCTTGGCTAACGCCCAAGGCTGAAATGGAACTTGTCCATCTGCCGGATCGCTCACCCGGCTCGGTGCGCGCTCTTCGCGCGGACCCAGTTTACGCGGGATCTCTCCACTCGAAAAACTTTCAGGATCGGTGAAATTTAAATAGGCTCCAAAAGTAGCCCCCCAATATCCGGTGATGTCAGGTTGACCATCGGCCAGCTTCGCTCCTTTCCAGGCGCCGGACTCGATCTTGGGGGTAGACTTGTCAACCTTTGCCGGCGGTACTTGTGCAGCCGCGGCTTGTAGCTTGGTTTCTTGCGGTGCGTTAGCCTGCGCCTTCGGTTGATCGGCGGCAATGCCCTGCGCTGGCGCAAATGCCAGCACGCCCAGCATCAGGCTCGGCAAAGCGAGATTCCGATAATTCATTCTGTTCTTCATAAATTCCTCATTTAACTCGTTGATGATCGATTTGCGATGCGACCGTCATTATTTCTTGTCGGGCTTCGGCGGATAAAAGTCGTCGAAATCCAGTGTGTAGCGATAATCTTCTATCAACTGGAAATCCTTTTCGCGATGGCGATACAAGATCACGCTGAGGTTCCATGGACGGCTGAATACCTGCGGATCTTCGAGCGTCGCTTTGTACTCGATCGTGTTGGCATCGAGAAACTTCCAGCGCTCGACCACATGCAGATCGGGACTGTGGAAGTTTCCTGCACGATCCAGCCACGTTCTGTCGGTAAAGTGGGTTACATCAACCACCAGTGTATCGCCGTCCCATTTTCCGCGAGAATCACCCACCAGCCCATCGTTCGGATCGTCAGGGTGTTCCGTGTTATTTGTGTGTATGGTGCGAATCGTGGCGCCAAACTGATACACGATCTTCAGGTCGCGTGCGCGCTGGAATATCTGAAAAGGTTCGGGGTAATAAATCCCGCGCGGCACACCCAGCGTCCAACCCTTGAGGCTTGGATCGTCAGTAGCACGATTGGCGAAGTTCTTGTTTCTTTGTTCCAGGGCTTTCGGCAAATAGGGGATGACATTGCCCTCCACCACACCCGCGCTCGGCGGCGCATCTTTGCGATTAGAGTGTGGTTCGAGATCGTAGTCGGCCGCGCTGGTGGTTTGCCAGATGCCTGAAAAATCCGGCTTGCCGCCCGCCAAGCGGGGCAGGCTATCAGCCGCCAATGCCGCGTTCATTGCCAGCGCAACGGCGCCGATAGCCAGCAGCATAGCCACCGCGCTGCGCTGATGCCGTGATGGCTGTGTTATCAATGTGGTGTTCAAGAATTAATCTCCAGTATTATCATCAGATGGGGAGTTGCCCCGAGTTACTTTGCAACAGGCGAAACAGGTGCAGGAGGCGCATCCACTGCATTGTTGGCCTGAAAGGTATGTCCGTCAGAGGTGGTGCCGGTGACGGCGTAGCCAAGATTCTTGCCGCTTTTGGAACGGTAACCCTTCAAAGTGATTTCAGTCCCGGCAACGATACTAGACTTGGTGATACCCTTTTCTTTCAAGCTGAATGGCGCGCCGAATTCAAACCCCCACTTGCTCAAAGTACCGTTTTGTTCTTTTACATCGACCCATATCCAGCTATGCGGATTGACCAGTTCAAACTTGGTTACTGTACCTTTCACTTCAACAGGCTGTTCAGCATCAAATTCCGCGGAAAAAGCATGATGGGCCAATGCGGGTGTCGAACTTGCGAGCAGGCCGACTGTCACCAACAATACGGCTAATGAATTTTTCAGTATGTATTTTGAAGCGGGAAGCATAGCAATTCTCCTATGGATAATTTAAGAACAGACTTCGTCAAAGATTTTCAACGTCGAGTCCAACCTGCAAAGGCCGTGCCAACCAAAGTATTGCCTTGGCACGGTTTCCAGCCAGCGCATACTGATCTGGCTAACCATATGGGATATATAGATAAATTCAAATGCAGCTATTTTGATAGGGCTACTTGGATAATCGACGACAGATGAGCGAAACCAATAACATGCTGAAAAATCAGCATAAGAATGTTTCAGTTGTTGAATACAGAGCAACGTCGCGATTGGATTCGGTTATTATCGGTTACGATTTGGCTATGGTCGCCAAGAAATGAAAAGGCTCCCATTGCTGGAAGCCTTTGTATCTTTGGTGGGCCGTGCGGGGATCGAACCTGCGACAAACGGATTAAGAGT
>Ga0182030_10000339_pt1 | contig 84500 bp, 72 predicted proteins | sample 812S3MmetaG_FD_121299 | JGI IMG/M metagenome (GOLD analysis project Ga0182030, IMG submission 121299) | Permafrost microbial communities from Stordalen Mire, Sweden - 812S3M metaG (Illumina Assembly) | ecosystem: Environmental > Terrestrial > Soil > Wetlands > Permafrost | place: Sweden... | reverse complement strand
AGGTTGGCGCTGGTCCCGAATCCGGAGGAGGGTGTTACCGAGACGGCCTGGACCACGTTCGGTGTGACACCGGCCACCGTCCAAGTCCCTAGCGGCTGAAGCGAGTTAGTCCATATGGCGTCGGCAGCGCCGGCATAGACGGTCTTGGCTCCGATGAATGACGACTTGAAGCTCACTCCAATCGTATAGATCTCCGTGAGCGGGCTGGCACCTTGCGTAACCATGGTGCTACCGGCCGTATTGATGATGCACTGGCTGTTCTGAAGGGCCACAAGGGAACTGGACCCGATATAGCCCGTACCGGCATAACCCAGCCCGTTGTCGGACACTAAATTAACGGTTGTATTACTGATCTGCAGATAGCATGCGTTCGCCGCGGAGCTTGTGGAATTGATGAGCAGGCTCACGGAAGACAGGTTGCCGGACGCCGAATCGGAAACAGTCACTTGAAAGAATTGCTGAGGGCCTGAACCGGAATTGGGTTGGACTGAGATCTGAATCGGCGAGCCGACCGTAAAAGATCCGGTTTGCCGCCAACCACTGTTATTGTTGCCGGCGGCTGTGGCGTAACCCCAAATCTGCTGGAGGCCGCTGAACGCCGGCGTGAAATTCAGCGAGTAGATTGTGAGTTGGAAATAATCACCTGGTCCGCTCGAACTGATGGCATTGCCCGTTGAGAAGGAGCACTGGCTGTTCCTCAGCGTCACGTTGCTGGCGGTTGCGCTCATCCAGACGGTCCCCGTGTCGTCCAACAGATTCCACTGGTTCAGCGGAAAGCTGTAATAGAACTGACAGGAATGCGCGGCATTGCCGGAGTTGTTCGCCGGCGTAAACCAGGCCCAGGCAGTTTGTATATTGTTACTCCCGGAACTGTCGGCGTACTTGAAAACGAAAGTCTGAGCCGATCCGTGAGCTCCACAACACGGACTAGCGGAAACCACGCTAACGATATTCGGCGGCGCGGTGACAGTCCAGCTACCTTCCTGTGACCAACCGCTATCGGCGGTGGGAGTGTAGATATCCATCCAGCTCTGCAGCGGCCCGGCGAAAGCCGGCAGAAATGTCATCGCAACCGTCATGGTAAGCGTACTCCCGCTCCAAACGGCAGTCGCAGAACCTGTGTTGACGCTGCATTGATGGTTGGCCAGGCTCCCGGATGCCCCCAATGTGGCTGAGGAAGGCGTAACTCCGTCGTCCCCCAAAAGAGACAACTGGCTCGACGCGTAGGAGATCAGGCAGTTGGCGCTTTTGTCGGTCCCGAACGCAGCGGTAAACCAAACTTGGGCCGTCGCGCCTGTGGGGCCGGCCGAATCGGTGAATTGAAGCGTGAAATTCTGGACCGGGCCGCTACCGCTAGAGGGACTGACTGAGACCGGTTGCAGAACGGTGCTCGTCTCAGTGAGCGTGAAGGTCTGAGTCCCGACTGTCACCGTGGCCGTTCGCTGGCCTCCCGAGTCCGCGGCCGCAACATATTGGACGTAATTCTCCCCGTTGGTCGGCGTGGTCGGAGAAACCGTCAGCCACGGGGAGTCGCTGGTTGGCGTCCATGAGCAGTTTCGGTTACTGACAGGCGCGACAAGGAAGTAGTTGCTTCCGCCGGTAAGTGGCAGAAATCCAGTACTCGGAGCAAGTAGATACTGACAGAAGGACTGCGGCAGCGACATCGTCACGGGCACCCTTACGCGAGCACCACTGCCTGTATCCCATACGTCGATGGCGCCCGTGTAGGAGCCCGGCGACAACCGGCTGATGCTGGTTGCGCTGGCTGTCAGGGTCGACGGGGTTTCGTATGGCGATAGCGTTGTGGAAAACCAGGTACCCGAAGATGCTGGCACCGAATAGTAAAGCCACAAGCCGCTCGGCGAACTGGTAAACGAACAAGCCTCAACGATGCTGTCCTGGCTGGCTGATGAGACAGTGAAGGTGAGTTGTGTTGGTGAGCAAGACAAAGCAGGGGGTGATCCACCTAAGAGCACACTCACTGTATTGTCGGCCGAATTAACCACCACCAGGTCCACTCTTCCGTCACCGTTGAAATCCGCCGCGGCTGCTGAGATGGGCGCCCTCCCGGCGGGGTATGGAGGGTTCTGCTCCAGGGCGCTGAGATTGTAGAATGCTCCGTCGCCGGTGCCGAACAGAACGTTCACACCGTCTTGTAGGTAGTTGGCGAGACCTAGATCGACCGTTGCCAAATCGACGTACCCGTCGCCATTGACGTCCGCGGCGACGATAGCGGAAGGAACCGTACCGCCCGCAAACCGGGTTGCCGTCTGAAACGTGCCGTCGCCATTTCCTAATAACACGGAGACGGAATTGCTGCCCCATTGGCTATCGGCCACCGCTAAGTCCGATTTTCCGTCGCCACTAAAATCTCCTGCGATGACGAATGCCGGCGCGTAGGATAGGCCGGCGGGGCCAACCGGATAGTTGACGGCGGCTTGAAATGTACCATTGCCTTCGCCCAGCAATATGCTGACATCGTTGCTGAGTTTGTTCGTGACGGCAAGATCCACATGGCCGTCCCCGTTGAAGTCCCCCGCGGCGATCGAGCTCGGCTGGTTGTCCGCCGGGTAGTCTGTTTCCGCTTGAAACGTGCCGTCACCATTACCCAGCCGGATGCCCACCTTATTGCTCCCAGCTTTGGCGACCGCCAGATCCACTTTCCCATCTCCGTTGAAGTCAGCAGCCACCAGGGAAACAGGGCTGTGAATGGCCGTGACCCTCTGGGGTGGCAGGAACGTACCGTCGCCCCGGCCTATGAGAATGCTCACTGAATCGTCTCCCATGTTTGCAACAGCCAGGTCGGGCTTGCCGTCACCATTGAAATCCGCGACGGCAATGGCTGTAGGTTGCGATCCGACGGTAAAGGATTGGGCCGCGCCGAACGTTCCGTCACCATTCCCCAGCAGCACGCTCACACTATTGGAGCCTTGGTTTGCTACCGCGATGTCTATCTTGCCATCCAAATTGAAGTCACCCACCACCACGAAAGACGGCGTGGTGCCGGTGTTGTAATTCACTGGACCTTGCAGCGCGCTTGAAACTGGCGTTACAACCTGAGATACCAGACCGGAGTCACTAGGGCTGTAGTTATTGTCCCCACTGTAGTATCCGTTTAAAGCGCACGTGCCGGACGGCAACAACCTGGTGGTCAGCGATGCCTGGCCGCCGGTGATCGCAGTTGTGCCGATTACTGTTGTGCCGTAGTAAAAAGTTACCAAGCCAGTCACGCTTGCAGGCGTCACCGTAGCTGTCAATGTGACAGGTGCGCCAAACACTGACGGACTTGGCGACGCGACCAGGACCACTGAACTCACTGACTGTGCTCCGAGAAAAGCGGGCAGAACAGTCAGAAGCAAAAGTAACAGGGCAGGAGCCAAAAAACAACCTCGACGCCGTCTCACCTTTTGTCCTCGCATGCCGGCCAGCAAAGGGAAAGCTGACAAAGCTACTTAGAGGGTAACAAAAGAAGGGCATTGATCACAACCGGGGATTCTTCCTCCGAATCGGCGATCGAGCTCAGTGTCTCTTCGCTTTGCTTCAAGGAACAGCGCAAGTGTAGGAAGCCTTGGTAATTCGGGGACATCGCTACGAAACTGCGAAACTATCCGGCACTCAAGCGCATTTGGTGGCACTGGGAACTGCGTGGGACGGACGGGCTGTGTTACCACGCGACAAGCCGCGGGTCGCGCCCGAGCAATTCCGTCACTTCCCCCGGTTCGGCCGCACTGCGCCCATCGACAACTGCTTTGACCTGACGATAATCCCTGGTGCTTTCCAGCGTATAATTCGAAAGAGCAACGCGGGTTCACCATAAAGCAGGGATAAGCCAACGATACGCCTAAACTCCAGCCGCCTGACCGCGCCCCCGGTTCGCTGTCCCTCGCGCAGCCACCCTACATCATCCAGAAACTGTTTCCTGGCTAAGAGGTCCGCGAATACACCTGCACCCCAGTTGGAAATCGTTGCCGGCATCCAGCCCGGCGACCGCCTCGTCTCCCACGGTATGGACCGTTGACCCAACCATGATTCGCGCCCTCCTCGATTACGCTCTCGACAACCGTTTCCTGGTCACGCTTGCCGCGCTGATGCTGCTGGTGTGGGGCGCAATCTCGTTCCACAACCTGCCCGTCGAGGCCTACCCCGACGTGGCCAACAACTACGTTCAGGTCATCACCCAGTGGCCCGGCCGCGCCGCCGAGGAGGTGGAACAACAGGTCACCATTCCTCTCGAAATTGTCATGAACGGCATACCCCACCTGGAGTATTTGCGGTCGACGTCCCTCTTCGGCCTCTCCAGCGTGATGCTGATTTTCGACGACGATTCCACCAACGATTCGAACCGCCAGAAGGTGCTGGAGCGCATTGCCCAGGTGACGCTTCCCGCCGGCCTGCAGCCACAAATGGGCGCCGACTACAGCCCGGTCGGCCAGATCTATTGGTACACGCTGCACAGCACCAATCCCAGCTATGACCTGATGGATCTTAAGACGATTGAAGACTGGGTCCTGGAAAAACAATTCAAATCCGTCCCCAACGTCGTCGATGTCGTGAGCTTTGGCGGCATAACCCGCGAGTATCAGGTCCAGGTGGATCCCGACAAGTTGATCTCGTACGGCCTCAGCATGAGCCAGGTGGAGCAGCAGTTAGCCGCGAACAATGTCAACGCCGGCGGCAGCTTCGTCGAGGCCGGTTTGCAGCAGATCAACGTGCGCGCGGTGGGCCAGTTCAAGACCGTGCACGACATCCAGGAAACCCTGATCAAGTCGCAGGGCGGAACAGCCATCCGTGTCAAGGATATCGCCGCGGTCACGCAGGGCCCCAAGATCCGCCTCGGGCAGATCGGTAAGGCGATCCATCGCTCCAACGGCAAAGTCACCGATAACGGCGATGTCGTGGAAGGCATCGTTTTGTTGCGTAAAGGCGCCAGCGCCGACGAAACCCTGGATGCCATCCACGCCAAGGTCGATGAGCTCAACAGCCGAATCCTGCCGCGCGGTGTGAAGATTGTTCCCTTCCTGGACCGCAGCGTTCTGGTTCACCTCACCACCCATACCGTGCTGCACAACCTCACCGAGGGAATCCTGCTGGTGGCGCTGATCCTTTTCCTGTTTCTGGGCAACGCGCGCGGCGCGCTGATTGTCGCTCTCACCATCCCGTTCTCTCTCCTGTTTGCTGCGATTTGCCTCAACCTGAACCACATTCCCGCCAACCTGCTTTCCTTGGGTGCGCTCGATTTCGGGATGGTCGTGGAAGGCGCCGTGGTGATGGTCGAGAACATCATCCGCCACCTCGGCCATACCCGCACAACCGGCGAGAGCGGCCTGGACACCGTGCGCCACGCCGCGCACGAAGTGCAGCGCCCCGTGGTCTATTCGATTGGCATCATTATTACCGCTTATATCCCGATCTTTACTCTGCAACGCGTGGAAGGCCGCCTGTTCAAGCCCATGGCTTGGACGGTCTCATTCGCACTGCTGGGCTCGCTCTTGTTTTCGATGGCGGTGGCGCCCGTCCTTTGCAGCTTCCTGTTCGGAAAGAACGTGAAGGAATGGCGCAACCCGGTGATGGATTGGTCCCTTCGTGCGTATCGCTCGGCCCTCCGCCTGGCCATTCGTCTCCGCTGGCCCACCATCGCCGGCGCCACTGCGGCGCTAGCCGTCTCGGCGTATCTCCTCTTTAGCGGTGTCATCGGCTCTGAGTTTCTGCCGCACCTCGACGAAGGCGCCATCTGGGTTCGGGCGACACTTGCCCCGTCCACGGGCCCCAGTGAAGGGGAGCGCGTCATGGACCGCGGCCGCGTGATTCTCGCTTCCTTTCCGGAAGTCAACCAAGTGGTCAGCCAAGTGGGCCGCCCCGACGATGGCACCGATACCACGGGCTTCTTCAACACCGAATATTTCGTCGATCTCAAACCCAAAGATGAGTGGCGCGCTCTCTTCCACCAGAACAAGGAATCACTGGTCCTTGCGATGGATCGCGAACTGGAAAAGATTCCGGGCGCCCTCTGGAATTTCTCCCAGCCCATTGAAGACAACATGGAGGAAGCCGTCAGCGGCGTCAAGGGCGAACTGGCAGTCAAGATCTACGGCGACGATCTCAGAACCCTCGAGGCCACGGGCAACGAAATCGTTGCCGTATTGCGCACCGTTCCCGGCATCGCCGATCTGGGGCTTTTCCGCGTGATCGGCCAGCCCAACATGGAGTTCGACTTCGATCGCGCCGCGGCTGCGCGCTTCGGCATCAATGTCGCCGACGTGCAGGACGCCATCGAAACCGCCGTCGGCGGAAAAGCCGTCAGCCAGGTCCTGCAAGGCGAACAGCGCTACGATCTGATGGTTCGCTACCAGGCGTCCTACCGCGACACCCAGCAGATGATCCAGGGTATCCGCCTGCTTTCGCCTTCCGGAGAACGCGTCTCGCTCGCCCAGCTTTGTCAGATCAAAGTACTCGACGGCGCTTCCGAAATCTATCGCGAAGGCAATTCCCGCTACGTCGCCATCAAGTACAGCATCCCGGTCCGCGACCTCGGCAGCACGGTCGAAGAGGCCATGAGCAAAATCAGCCGGCAGATCAAGCTTCCCACCGGCTATCATCTGGAATGGGCCGGTGAATACGAAAGCCAGAAGCGCTCGTCCCGGCGGCTGATGTTCGTCCTGCCGATCACCATCATGGTGATCTGCATGATCCTCTACACCATGTTTCAGTCTTTCAAGTGGGTCTTTCTGATCCTCGCCAACGTCGCCATGGCGCCGTTCGGCGGCCTGCTTGCGCTAGTGCTCACTCACACCCACTTCAGCGTCTCGTCCGGGGTGGGCTTCCTGGCCCTGTTCGGCGTCTCGGTCCAAACGGGAGTGATTATGCTCGAGTACATTAACCAGCTCCGCGCGCGGGGCCACGCCGTCCTCGATGCCGCCATCGACGGCTCTGTCGAACGCCTCCGTCCCATCATGATGACGATGCTGGTGGCCAGTCTGGGCCTGGTCCCCGCCGCCCTCTCGCGCGGCATCGGCTCCGATTCGCAGCGCCCCTTCGCCATTGTGATCGTCGGCGGTCTGGTGGCGGCGCTGATCATCGGCGTCTTCCTGCTTCCAGTCCTTTACGTCTGGGTGGCCCGCGACGGCGACAAGCTTCCCGCTGCCGAAGCCTGACCATCGCCAGCCCTATCTTTTGAGAATTTAAGAGCGTATCATCTGCATGGGGAGAGTGCGTTATGAGTTCTCTGGACGTTCCCGAGGCGCTCATTATCTTAGGCCTTGTCGGCCTATTCGGTTTGGGTGTTTACAACTGGATGCACCACCACGCGCCTCCGCACGGTTAGCCTGAATTTCCGGAAGAGGCTTTCGCAACGCGTGACCTCGCTGCCAATCGCAGATGGAGAGTTGCGCCAGCCGTATCCTGCGTTTCCCTGCCACGCCCGCTACTTCGTTACGGTGAGAGCATCGTCGCGCTCTTGACAGAGTTCCGGCACAAAATTCGGCCCAGTAATGGATGGCCGGATGTACTTCCGGCGATCGAGTGTCGGTAACTTGATGGGCTCAGGCGTCAGGTCTTCGTAGGGAATTAAAGACAGAAGGTGGCGGATCACGTTCAACCGCGCAGACTTTTTGTGACCGGCGTTCACCACAAACCAGGGAATCTGCTTGATGCCGGTGTGGGCGAACACTTCGTCTTTGGCGGGCGGCAACACGGTAACGGCCGCCCTGCTCAACATGATGGTGGGCGACACCCATACCATCCGGCCCTCAATGCGTCCGGTCAATCCGTAACGGGACTGACCTGGACATCAAGCGCCCCCAACATCCTCAGTCTCTCCACGGATGACCCTCCGATTCTCATCGCCGTGGCCGCCGGACACGTGACCATCACCGCGGACACCACGTCCGATGTGACGGCTACGGATCCGGCCTCGCTTCCGGGCGGGACGCTGCCGCTGGGAGCGGTGGTTTCGTCAAACCCCGGGAATGGTTTCGGTGTCTTTGTGGCCAGCGAAAAGGGCAAGGGGACGACGTCCGGATTGAACTGGGATAGTCAGCGCGACAGGCTTAGGCGCGCGCGCCGGGCGACGAGGCAACGGCCCTCGCGCGAACGCGCTCCAGCATGCTTTGCCAGCCGCCGCCCACGCCTTTGCGTTGGTCGTCCGAAATGAACCCGAGCGCGGTGTGACGGAAGGAGATCAGCGTTCCGCCGTTCACTTCGGTCAGCCGGTACTGGACATTGGAAAGAAACGGACTGGATGCGAAGAGGGGTCCGCAGATTTCGAGCAGCGTCGGCCGTTTGATGGCCTGCACGTGTCCCCAGAAGTGGCCGTTATCGCCGCCTAAGTCGCGGTACCAGCGGCCTCCGGGCCAGGGCTCAATTTTCATGGGCATGGGGTCGCCGTCGCCCCGTTCGTTGTACGGCCCCATTTGCTCCAGTAAGGCCGCGAAGGTGGCGTCGAGTGAGGCCTCGACGTGGATTTCCTGAGTAATGTTTAGCGTCAGGTTTTCGATGGTTTGTATCGTCGGTGTCATGATCCCTCCTGATTCCGTTTTTGCTCGGCGCGCTCTTTGATACGGTTCAACTGATGACTCCAGAAGCGCTCGAACTGGCCAGTCCACTCATGCAAGGGCCGGATGGCCTGGGCATTGGTTCGATAAAACTTCTGGCGGCCGTCCTGGCGCATATGGACCAGACCCACGTCTTTCAGAACCCGGAGGTGCTTTGAGACGGAGGGCTGTTCCATGCGCAGCGTAGCTACGATCTCGCCGACGGGGCGTTCCTTGAGTGCGAGGTAGATGAGGATTTCCCGCCGGCGAGGCTCTGCCACTGCGTTGAATGCATCCGACGTGGTAGCCGCACGCGCCATAGAGGAATATTACATTCCTATATGGGAATATGTCAAGCTTTTAGTGTGGCCTTATTTCTTTTTCGGGCTACGAGACACGGGGACCGCTGTTGCCGGTTTCCGCGGTCTTGCGGCGCTGTCCCGTGCGCGGACCTTTGCCTTTCCACGGGACACTGCAGGGAGCGTCTTGCCGGTTTGTGGTTTGGCACGCTTCCTTTCCACGGTTGCACCGCCGCGCGGGGCGCCAACTGCGCCAGTGTCTTGAGTGTCTTGAGCCATGTCTAATCCAAAGAGAACTGCCAGGTCTTCACCGCCGAGTACTTTACCGGCAGACGGCTTTTTCCTGGACTGGGGAAGGGCCGTTCCAGCCCCCGCGATGAGTTCCTTCTCATCGACGTTGTGCAACCGGAAGATGAGGTCAGGCTGCTGGTCCAGCCTGGCGCCGATGCCGTAGAGCACGGCTGCGACATGCTTGCACATGCCGGCCCAATCGGGGCAACTGCACGAGAGCTGAATTTCGTCAGGCGACGGGAAAAGACCGGTTTTCTGGCGGCAGACCCGTTCCATCACGCCCTTGGAGAACCGGCCTTGGAGAAGTTCGATGAGGGAATCGATGGCCCCGGCGCAGTCCTTGCAGATGGCTTGCCAGCGCGTCTTCGCCACCGGAGCCACGTTCACTTTAACCTGGTAGATCCTCGAGCCGCTGACCAGAGCTTTGATTTCGCCTGGCGCAATCTGAAGATCGATCACGGAGCCGTTGCGCACATAGGTCCGCCCGCGCGGCAAGCGATTTTCAAAGTCGCTATAGCGCTCAAGATTCTCGCACCAGGCCTTGCCCCAAAACGTAGTGACGATAGTGCGGCCTTGCAACACCACCGGCGAGACGGGATGGCCCTTCTTCTTCAGTTTGGCCATCTCACCCGCGGCTTTCCGGCGCCTCTCGGTCACGGAAACATAGGGTGCCCATCCGTCAAATTCCATCGGGTCAGGTCTCCTCTAACGCTTTATTGATGTCGAGTGCTACCAGCTTGAGCAACTCCTCGTCTTTCATTTCCGTCAGCAGCAGGTCGGCGCCGCCTTCCAGCAAGCCCGTCGAGAGCTGCCGCTTCGATTCAATCAGCTGGTCGATTTTATCTTCCACGGTACCGCGGCACACAAACTTATGCACCAGGACATTCCTGGTTTGGCCGATGCGAAAGGCGCGGTCCGTGGCCTGGTTCTCCACGGCCGGGTTCCACCAGCGGTCGAAGTGCACGACATGCGAGGCGGCGGTCAGGTTGAGGCCCGCGCCGCCGGCCTTGAGCGAAAGAACGAAAAACCCCACGGCGTCATCTTCCTGAAAGCGGCGCACGATTTCCTTGCGCTGTTTGACCTGGGTCTCGCCGTGAAGAACCAGCCCGGGGCGCCCGAAAACGGATTCGAGGAAAGCCGCCAGGGGGGCGATGACTTCACGAAACTGCGTGAAGACGAGCATCTTCTCCTGCCTGGCCGCAATGACTTCGGCGATATCCCGCAAGCGGGCCCATTTGCCGCTGTCGTCCTCGCCCCAACCGCCGTCTCCCAGCCACTGCGACGGGTGGTTGCAGATCTGCTTGAACCGCATCAGGAAAGACAACACGAGGCCCTTGCGCTGAATTCCTTCGGCTTCCTGAAGCTCGGTGGCCAGCTCTTCGACCGACTGCTGGTAGAGGGCCGCCTGCTTGCGGCTGAGTTGGCAAAACGCTTTCACCTCGGTCTTGTCGGGCAGGTCGGCGACGACCGTCTTATCGGTCTTCATCCGCCGCAGAATGTAGGGTCGCACGAGTTCGCGCAACGGGCCATAGGGATTGTGCGGCCGGTTCGCAAGCCTCTTAACAAAACCAGTGAACTCTTTCGACGATCCCAACAACCTTGGATTGACGAAGTCGAAAATGGACCAGAGATCGCCCAGCCGGTTTTCGACGGGCGTGCCCGTCAGGGCGAAGCGCGCGTGCGCCTTTAGTCCTTTGACGGTGCGCGTCTGCCTGGCATCGGGGTTCTTGATGGCCTGCGCCTCATCCACGACGACCAGATTCCAGGAGGTTTCCGCGATCCACGGCATGCGGAGGAGTGAGCCATAGCTGGTGATGACCAGGTCCACGCCGCTCAGGCGCGTGGATGAAGGGCTCTTGAGTTCGGCAGCCGGGAGCGCGGAGGGATGGGCGATAAGGGCCTTTAGACCAGGCGCGAAGCGTTCGATCTCGGCTGCCCAATTCGCCAGCAACGAAGCCGGGGCGACCAGCAGACTCGGCCGCAGCCGACCGGCGGCCTGGCGCTTCAAGACCAGGAGCAGGGAGAGAACCTGAATGGTCTTGCCCAATCCCATGTCGTCGGCCAGACATGCCCCCAGGCCAAGTTTCGCGAGGAGATAGAGCCAGCGCACGCCAACCTGCTGATACGGCCGCAGGGTCGCGTTGAGAGCCGGACCGGGATCGATGCAAGCCAGGCCCTCAGGGCTGCGGAGCCCTTTTAGCGTCTCGGCGAGCCACGGGCCGGCGACCACCTGGGACCACTCGGCGCGGACATCGGCGGAGGCATCGCCAGGCAGGACATCGGCGCCGGAGAGCATACGAACAGCCTCCCGAAAACCGAGCCCATTCTCCGCTGCCGCGCGCTCGATTTCACGGAAGTGCTCCAACATGCGGCTCAGTCGTTCGCGATCCACTTCGATCCAACGGCCGCGGACCAGCGCCAGCCCATCGGATTTTTCGAGTAGCTCCCGAATCTCGGCGGCGGTTAAGCGTTCGCCATCGAGAGTAACCTCAATCTGGAAATCGAGGAGCGCGTCCTGGCCGAGTCCCGCCGGCGGTTTGCCGCCGACTTGGGCAGACACCCGCGGGCGCGGCGGACGGTTGGCCCGCCAGGCGGCCGGCATTCGAACCACCACCCCTGCGCTTTCCAGTTGTGGAACATCTCTCAAGAGCCGAATGGCTTCCTGAGGCGTCCAGCGGAGCGGGTGAAAGATCTCACCGGCATCGACCAGGGTTTTCAGCCACGGACAAGTCTCCGAAGCTCTCTGCACGGGAAGGAGCAGAGACAGCAAACGGTGCTTGTTTGCGGCTCCGGCGAATTCGCCAATAGCCTTTCCCAGCGGGAGATGTTGAGCCTTGGCATTGGCCGTCAACCGCGTGGTGTAGGTGGCCAGAAAAGCGAACGGCGCATCCGGATCTTTGTGGTTCTCGGCCAGATTGAAGTGCACCCGGCCGACCAGGTTCCACGCCGGATTCCGGCGCTTGAGGAATTCCTGTATCCCGCACTTCGACTCTGCCAGTTCGATCCCAAAAGCGGCATCCAGTTCCTGCCAGAGGGCGCCAAGGACTTCCACGCTCAGATACTCAGCGCCGGTCATGGGGGGAGCGGCCAGAACCATCCGGTCGAACTCCGCGGTGGGTGGCGCGGTGACATGCACCTTCTGTGGCGTGGCAGCGATATCGGGGTACGCGCAAAGGGCGGTCACGTACGATGCGCCGAACTCTCTCCAATAGGAGAAGACAGGAGGAAGGCTGGCTCCGGCTTCAGCCGCTCCGAGCTGTAGGAGACCATGGCCCGCCCCCCGCGCGAAGGCACTCTCCAGGCGTTGAGCAAGCTCGGGATCGAGGGGCGGCCCGTCAGGGCCTTCGACTAACCCGAGGCGGCCGTGCGGAGACAGGGTTGGAGCAACCGAGACTGAACCCATGCAGGGGAGTCTACCAGCTTGACGGACTACCCGCCCGGCCGCGCGTGCTTGTAATCATCGCCGGCAGCGGCCAGGTTTGTGGTTCAGAGGGCCATTCTATGGCGCTTCAGTGCGAAATGTCGCGGCGGGAGAACAGCACGTAGGCGGCAAGGAAGCCGGCGAGCGCGATTCCCAGCAGCACGGCAACATTCTTCAAAGGCAGAGGCGCGCCCATCACCAGGTCAAACGGACTGAAGTAACGAAACGGCGAGAACCAGGCCAGCGCTTCGGCGGGCTGCCAGAGACGGCCGAGATAATCGACCAGGAACGCAGCCAGCGCCAGGACTGCGGCAACCGCGCCGGCGGCGCTGCGGCGGCGGGCGGTGGAGGCAATCGCCAGAGCGACACCGCTCCAGGCCAGCATCAGCAGACCGAGGTTGAGCGCCAGCGAACGGAGCAGGCTGACGGTAGGCCACACGGCGCCGGCGGGGGCCAGGGTCCGAAGGCCGATCCATGTTCCCAGCAGCATGAACCCCAGCACCAGGCCGATGGACAGGCTAGCGACGACGATGCTGCGCGTGATGATCCAATGGCGCGCCAGCGGCCGGGCCAGGATGAGATCCATGAAGCCGGTCTCCACTTCCGAGGCCGGCACGGTGGCCACTGCGATGGCGAGCCCGACGAGGGCGCCCATGACGGCCACGTGAAAATATCCCAGGCAGAGAATTCCGGCGAACGACATGAACGCGGTGATGGAAGGGCCAAGCAACTCGCGCGCGAAAGGAGGAATCAGCGCGGCTAATTGCTGAAAGCCTCCGCTCCGCTCGACGGACCGGGCCTCCGCCACCAGGACAATCTGGAAAACGGAGAGCAAGAGAGCCATGGCGAACAGCAGGGTGCGCAAACGCTTCATGGAGTGCGCCAGCAGGAGCAATGGCGGGCGGAGGTTCATGGGCGGTCCTCGCGGTAATAGCGCATCACGACATCTTCCAGCTTCGATTCCACCACTTCCAAATCGCGAACCGGAACGGCGCGGAGGCATTCGAGCAGCGGGCCGAGGTAGCCTTCCACATCGAGAGTCCAGAGGCGGGGCGCGGATTCGATGAGCTCGACACCGGGCGGAAATTGCGCGGGCGGAAGCCGGTCTTCCAGCAGGTGTACGCGGACGCGGCGTGAGGCCAGGCGGCGGATTTCCTCCACCGCGCGAAGCAGCACGAGCTCGCCCTTGCGCAACAAGGCAACGCGATCGCAGACGCGATCCACTTCGGAAAGCACGTGCGACGACATGAAGATGGCGGCGCCGCGCTGCCTGGCTTCCGCCAGCAATGCATAGAAGGCCTCCTGCATCAGGGGATCGAGGCCCTCGGTGGGTTCGTCGAGGATGAGCAGAAGCGGGTCGGATTGAAAAGCCTGAATCAGGCCGAGCTTGCGCTTCATGCCGGTGGAGTATTCGCGCAGCTTGCGGCGCAGGTCGGTATCGGGCAAGCCGAAGCGCTCCTGCAACTCGCGGCGGCGCCTCGGAGCGGCGGCGCGGCCGCCGAGCCCGGCGAGGAGACTGAGCACTTCCAGGCCAGTGAGGTCGGGATAAATGCCCATCTCGGCTGGCAGGTAACCGACGTTGGCGCGCACAGCGAGGCCATCGCGGCGGCAATCGTGTCCGAAGATGAAGGCGCTGCCGCGGGTGGGGCGGAGCAGGTCCAGGAGAATGCGGATGGTGGTAGTTTTACCGGCGCCGTTGAGTCCCAGGAAGCCGAGGATTTCTCCGGGAGCGACTTCGAGGTTGAGATTATCGACCGCTCGCAAGGCGCCGTACTGCTTGGTAAGGCCCCGAATTGAAACGGCTGAGGCAGGCATGGTGAGCGCCGAAATGTATTGTCGCACGAGGCTGGAATGTGCAACGCCTGCATCGATGCGGATCTGTTGGTATTTCCCTTATATTTCTCTTGGTTCGAATCAATTCGATATTAGCCGATAAGGATATTTGGCTCAAAAATGCCGAATCCGTACTTGCATCGCGGAGGCAGCAAATACATCCTTGCAGGACTGGCCGTCGTTGCCTTCCTCAGTACTCTGGCAATCATTCACCACCTGTCCGCCCGGCATTCCGGCCGGGTGCTGCGGATGGGTTATTCGGACAGTCCGCCGCGGAACTTTCGGGGCTCGGACGGCCGTCCCGCCGGCTCGGCCGTTGACGTAATCCGGCTGGCCGCCCGGCGCGCGGGAATTCCGCTGGAATGGGTCTACTTTCACGACGGAATGGAAGGGGCCATCCTCACCAAGAGCGTCGATCTGGTTCCCAACATCATCAATCTACCGGAGCGGCGCCGGAGCATGTATCTGACGGGGCCCTGGGCCAATATGGTCTACCTGTTATTGTTTCGCGCTCCGGTCCGCATCGAAAAACTGGAAGACGTGGGAAACCTGAGAACGGCCGTGGAGGCTCGCAACGGCGCCGATATATGGGTGGCGCGGGATTTCTTTCCACAGGCTGTGATTGTACCGCTGAAATCCAGGGCCGCGGCGGTGGAAGCAGTGTGCTCGGGGGCCACGGAAGTTGTCTTGAGTACCCTGAGCGCCACTACCGGAGACAGCTTTACGTGTCCGAACGCCGCCCTGCAGTCTTTCTTCATTCAAGGAGCCAGCCTCGGATACAGCATCGGGGCGCAGAAAGACGAACCCGATGCGCGCGCGGCGGCCGACATGCTGTACGAAGAGATCGGCCGGATGGCACTCGACAATTCGCTGGCGGCTATAGATCTTCGCTGGAACACCCGCCTCAGCCTGGAGGTGGCAGCCGTCTTTGCCTACCGCAAGGCGGAGAACTATGGAAACATCCTGCTGGTCTGCCTGGCCGTGGTAGTCCCGCTGCTCCTACTCACGCTGTTTCTGGGGCGCCGGCTGCAAACCGCGAAACGATTAGCGGAAGCCGCGAATGTCGCCAAAGGCGAGTTTCTCGCCAACATGAGCCACGAAATCCGGACTCCCTTGAACGGCGTCATCGGCATGAACGGGCTGCTACTGGATTCAGACCTGCAGCCGGAACAGCGGGAATTTGCCGAGATCGCTCGCCGGTCCGGAGAGGCCCTGCTCACGGTAGTGAACGACATCCTCGATTTCTCGAAGATCGAAGCCGGCAAGATGGAACTTGAGCTTCTTGCCTTCGACCTGGGCCTGGTGATTGAAGACGTGGATGAGATGCTGGCGGCCAGGGCGGAAGAGAAGAAGCTCGACCTGGTGCTGGAATATGCGGCCGGCGTTCCGCGTCACTTTGTGGGCGACGGAGCGCGAATCCGGCAAATTGTAACCAATCTCGTGGGAAATGCCATCAAGTTTACGGCGCGCGGGCACGTGGTGGTCACCGTGACCGGCGAGCAGCAGACCGAATGCCAAGCGCAAATGCGAATCGCCGTCACCGACACCGGCATCGGCATCCCCGCGGAGAAGATTGGTGACCTCTTCGAGCAGTTCCGCCAACTGGACGGCTCCACAACTCGCAACTATGGCGGCACCGGCTTGGGTCTGGCGATCTGCAAACGACTGGTCAACCTGATGGGGGGAACCATCGGAGCAACCAGCCGGTGTGGCGATGGTTCCACGTTCTGGTTCACGCTCCCTTTGAAAGTGGATTCCAGGGCGCCAGTGGCTCCGGTGACGGTGGATCAATTCAAGGGCGCACGGGTCCTGATTGTTGACGATAGCCAGGTGAATCGGCGCGTGCTCCGCGAGCAGGTGCTTAGCTGGGGGATGCGCGAAGTCAGCTGCACTTGCGGGGAAGAGGCCATCGCCAGTCTCCATGCCGCGCGGCGGGAAGGCGACCCGTTCGCTTTTGCGATTATCGATTACCGGATGCCCGGAATGGATGGAGCCGCACTCGCCAGGGCCATCAAGAGTGATGCTGCCACCCGGGGCACGGTAGTAGTGATGCTGACGTCGGTCAGCCAGGGCAGCGATGCTTGCCGGGAGGCAAGCTGCGACGCCTATCTGGTCAAACCGGTTCGAAGTGCGCACCTTCTGAAAACGCTTGCCTCCAACTGGACGAAGGCAAGAGAAGAACCACGGGAAATCAAGCAGGCAACGGTACAGCCGGCGCCCCCCGCGGCGCGAACCTCCGGCGTCCACGCCATCCGCGTCCTGGTTGCCGAAGACAACATCGTGAACCAGAGGGTCGCCGTGAAGATGCTCGAACGTCTCGGAATCCGCGCCGATGTCGCCGCCAATGGCAGGGAAGCCGTTGATCTGTTTGCGATGCTGCCATACGATCTGGTGCTGATGGATTGTCAGATGCCGGAGATGGACGGATACGCTGCCACCAGGGAAATTCGGAAGCGCGAACCAGAGGATCACCGCACAGTGATCATCGCAATGACCGCTGAGGCGCTGGCCGGGGCACGCGAACGTTGTCTGGAGGCTGGTATGGATGAACACATCGCCAAACCGGTCCGCCTGGAAGACCTGGCCACCGTTCTCAACAACTCCCTGCGGGCGGCACACCAACTGTCAGCGCGGATACTGCGCCCTTCACTGACGGAGGTGGTGGGGCGTCAGACAGTTTCTGCCCGAAGCAACTTGGTAGAGAGCGCTGCGCCGTTGGAAGAGTTCAAAGTAAACGAGGCGACCTGAAGCTGCCAGAGCATCCCGATTGCCTGGCTGGAGAGGAAAGGGGACGGGACGCATTTACCCTGCGATGGATTGCGCCCTTGACCTTTTCGCTTCGCTCCGGATACCTATCGCGGTTTCTTCAATCCTGCAAAATGCCGTTCGAACAGGTCTCGCGCCCGCTGCGCTCCCTCGGGGCTCAAGACAACCGATTTCGCGTTGCTCTTCGGATCCGAGATGTATCCTTTGGCATGTAGTCGATCCATCGCATCCCAGTCGTGAGACTTCCATGCGCGGGCGCCCGAGGCACCCTCCTCGCAAATGGTCAGAGACAATAACGCCAGCACCATCTCATCGACTTTGTCTTGATCGTAGTCCATACCTCACTCCCGTTTAGACCCGAAAATTTTATCAAAATCGGTCGATCAGCGGGCCAGCGGCGGAGCCGAATTTCTCGTGGGATGGCGAGCGGCGCGGGCAGAGGCCCTGGTCTAACCACGCCTCTCTGCGTTAATTCGTCAGCGCCGGGACGAAAACAATGCGCTGGGCTGCGCCGGCGTCGAACAGCCACAAGGGCACGGTGCTGAACTCATTCAAACGGAACAGACTGCCCATGGGAACCAGAGCGGCTGGCGTGCAATCGCAAGAAACCGTGCCGCGGGCGCCGGCGGTCAGGTCGAAAGCCAGCACGCCCTGGGCCGCTGCGCTGGCCACATAAAGCTTTCCACCGTCCTGAGAAAAACCGATACCCACGGCGGACGCTAAATTGTCATCCACCGGAGCCAGGCTCTGCGGAGTGCCTGTAGCGGAAGCGTTGCGAATCAGCACCAGGCCAACGGCCGGATCGAGCACGGCGGCATCGTGACCTATGGCGGCGAATGCCACCAGGCTGCCTGCACCGGCCGGCGTCAGGCTGCGATTGTCGCCATTGATACTGAGCAAACGCGCCGAGCCGGCGGAAACGTTCAGAGCATACAGGCCGTCATCGCTGAGGGCGAAATCCGCATTGGCGGAACTGGTTGCGGTGGTGCGCTGGGCGGGCCGGTTGCCGCCAGCGGAGACGGGTTGCAATCCGGCGGCACCGGGAAGCGTGATGGAGCCAGCCAGCGCGGGTGCGCCGGGCAATCCCAGGTAGATGTGAACTTTGCCCGGGGTAAACAGTGCGGCGGCACTGCCGGAAGGGCTGAAGACTACGCGCTGCGGGACGAAGTTGACGCCGCCCAGGCCGGCTTCCACCGGGCCCGATGAGGTCAGGCGAAAGAAATGCAGCGCGTTGTCGGCCGACACTACAAACGCGGAATCCTGGCGGGGTGCAACGTAGGCAGCCGACAAGTTGAAGCCGAAGTTGACGGGCTCACCGATCCACGCCGCACCGGGGACGCCTTGAACGGGCCGCAACACGCGGCCGGCGCCATCATAAACAAATCCCGCGACGGGACCTGCCAGCGAGCCAGGCTGAGCAGCCAGCGTGGAGCCGGCAGCCAGAACGAGACCGAGTGTGCGGAAGAATCGAGTATTCATGGTGTTCTCTAATGCGGCGCGCCTACCGTGCCGGTGCCGGCCGTGATGGTGGTTGCGGAGTTGGTGGAACTGCCTCCACCGGTGTGGGTGGCCCAGTAAATGCCGCCGGCCAGGGCCGCGCCGGCTATGGCGACAATGGCAATAATTTTGCCGGAACCGGCGGATGCCGAAGTTCCGGGACCGGCCACGGCGTTGGACTGCGTGATGACAGCCGTTGCGGTGGCGCCGGCGTAAGAAGCCGAGATGTGGATCTGGTATTGTCCCTTGACGGTATTGGGCTGCATGCCGCGCGCCACGGCGCGGCCTTGCGAATCGGTAGTGACGGAAAGGGAGTGGGCTCCGGCCGGGAATTCGGCGCTGGCGCCGTGGGTGGGGGTTTCGAAGAGGATCAGGGCGCCGGCCACGGGCCGGTGGTTATCGTCCCGCACTTCCACGACGGGTTCGCGCGCGGTGCGCTGGCGGATGTTATTGATGGCGCCATCGCCTTCCACAATCACGAGGCTCAGTTTGCCGACGGGAGCCTGGGCAGAAGCGCCAGGCGAAAACGGCAAGGCGATCAATCCGGCGAGAAGCCAAGACAGGTTACGCATCGCAACCCTCCGAGCCTTTTATTATGGCTGGTAGCACCGGAAAACTCAAACCGGCAGGCGGGGCGATTGGGGCGGGGGAATACGATTTGGGGCGTGCGGTGGGTGATGGGTGTTCGCAAGAACTGCGTGACGACTGACGATTACGGCTCAGCGGACGCTGGCTTCGCGCTACCAGATGGGCGCACATTCGCCTGGCGAACACAAGTTACAATCGGGTTGTGAAGTCTTTATTTGCTCTGTTGGCTCTTGGAACCGCGATGTTCGCTCAGACACCGGCTCCCTCTGCGGCGTTAATGGATCCCGCAGCCCTCAAGGAGAAGGCTCCTGAGAAATTCAACGTGAAATTCGCCACCACCGCGGGCGAATTCACTATTGAAGTGAATCGTTCGTGGTCTCCGCTGGGCGCGGACCGTTTCTATAATCTGGTGAAGAACCACTTCTTCGATCAATCGGCATTCTTTCGTTTCGTCACGGACTTCGTCATTCAGTTTGGCCTTCCGGCGGATCCCCAGGTTGCGACTGTCTGGCTGCACGCCACCATTCCGGACGACCGGCACAACAACAGCAATGACCTGGGAACCGTGGTGTTCGCCAACGCCGGGCCCGGCACGCGTACCACGCAGATCTTCATCAACATGCATGACAATGCGGATCTGGATTCGCAAGGCTTCACTCCTTTTGGCCGCGTCAGTTCTGGAATGAGCGTGGTCGATAAGCTATATAGTGGTTACGGCGAAAAGCCGGAGCAGGGCCGCATCCGGTCCGAAGGCAAGGCTTACCTCGACAGGAATTTCCCCAAACTGGACACCATCGCGTCCACGACCATCGTTGTACCGCCCGCGAAGAAGTGAGCGGTTCGGGCAATCAGGCGGCGGTTTCATGGTGTGATGCCCAAGCCGTGATGGAAGGCTACGACCTCCACAATGTTGTGCCGGTTCGGGTAAGATACAGTCATGCGCAACGAGTTCACGGCGATCGTCGAGCGGGACGGCCCCTGGTTCGTGGCGTACTGTGCCGAGGTGCCGGGCGCGAACGGGCAGGGAAAGACCCGCGAGGAATGCCTGGCGAACCTGAGCGAGGCGATTGCCCTCGTTTTGGAACACCGGCGCGAAGAAACCCTGCGAGCTTTGCCTCCGGACGCCACGCAAGAACCTGTGATTGTTGGATGAAACGCGAAGGGCTGCTGCGGCACCTTCGCCGTTACGGTTGCGTCCTGCGGCGTGAAGGCAAAGAGCACACTCTTTGGGAAAACCCGCAAACCGGTCATGCCGAAGCAGTTCCCAGACACTCCGAGATCGCTAATCTGTTGGCGAGGAAGATATGCCGCAGGCTATCGATTCCGGATCCGCCCGGCTAGACCCTGGTCGCAGGCTATTGCATCAAAGTAAAGTCGCCAAGTGTGCGGAACGCCTTTTGTCGATACTCGACATATCGGGAGTCAGCTAGTGAAACGATGACGTATTCGCGGTACGTTGGGGACATGGAATTTGGCAGGATCCGCACGCGGTACATTCGCGTGCTCAGTGCGGTGGCTATTGTGGCGTTCACGCGCGGAGCCGCGCATCCGGCAGACAAGCGATGCCTTGACGAGATTTACCCGGCGGGTGAGTCTCGCAATGCCGCTGACTTCCGGCTTGACCGGGACTTTGTTGGGGATGCAAACGGCGCATATTCCTGTCTTCTAAGAATGCGTCCATCTGAGCTTCGCAAAGCACTCGACAGGTTCCGCACTGGAGTTCTCTATCATGATGAAGCGGCGATTGCTGCCGTAGTTCGCTTTCCAATTCAAGCCCGCGTGAGTGATTCGACGGCAACAAACGCCGCGCTGACCCGGATCACGATTCGAAACGCACCGGAGTGGTTCACCTTCCAAGAAAAGCACTTCAGCAGCACGCACACTGCCCTGGTAGCGTGCGCCTATTTGGGAAACGCGACCATAACAGGAGGGCGTTCGCCAGGAGTAATGATTGGTCTCGGAGCGTTCTGGTTCCAGTCCTTTGTAGGTAGTTGGACCGTCAAGATGACCTCAGTCAACCTCTTTCCAATAGACGCTACGATGTTAGCGAAGTCATGCACCCCGCCCGGCGCTGAGGGAAACTGAAACCAGCGGCAGGTAAGCCCTTCCCGACTAGTTGCCGAGACCCCTACCGTTTCAGCGGGTCTTCCACCCATGGCGGCGTAGCCTCAATCAACCGTCCCAACTCCGGCTCCAAGGCTACCATTTTCTGCTTCATCTCCCACGCCACCGCGCGGTAACTGAAGTGGCCTTTCACGCCGCTGCGCAAGCGGGACATGTATTCGGCTTCGGCAAAATCCATCTTGAACAGAAAACGGGAGCGAGCCCCAAAGGGCAACAAGTAATGCGCACCGGGTGCGGGCAGGGCGTGCATTGCGGCGAAGGCCTGCTGCATTGCCGTCTGATACACCTCATCGGCGCCGGCATCGGCCACCAGCGCGGGTGTGTCAAAGCCCAGGCGGCCGGAATAATCCTGGCGGAACTTCTGGCAGCGCCGGTGGCGATGCAGGTCGCGATAAGCGCCCACGTCGATCACCATGTCATAGGCGTACAGGCCGCCGCGGAAGCCATCGAGAATCTGGTCGCGGGAAGTTCGCGAGCCCAGCGCCACGTCGATCACTTCAGCGCGCCGACGGTCGTTCCAGCCGCACGTCATCTCATACAATTCGCGGAACGGGCGATCCGTAACGGGGTAAAGCAGAGTGGCGGCGATGTCGGCCGGAACGTTGGTGGGCTGCAGCAGATCGATGCGCTCGCTTAGACTCTGGCCGGCGCTCTGATCGGCCGGCGCGGCGGCGGGCAAATTCTGTGCGGCCCACTGGCGCAAATCGGCGCGAGAGCGGATGGCGTGCTCATCGGCGTCGGCGTGGCGAGCCAGCGTGGGCGCCAGCGGTTCCGCGGCGGCGTTCGCGTCCCAGCGGCAATCCGGTTCCGAAGCGCAGGCCTGCGCCAGTTCGCCTCCCAGGCTCCGCAGTTCTTCGTACTCGTAGGATTTCAGCCGGCGGATCTGCTTTTCCAGCGTGCGAATGCTCACCACCTGGCCGACATTCGTGGGCACGCCCCAAAAAAGCAGATACCGCGCCACATCGAAGGCTCGGGCCATCACGTTGCGCTGATAGGCCTCCGGTTTCATGTCGTCGGGCCGCGGCAGGCGCTCCGCCAGGCAGGCAAAAGCCAGCTCCTTTACGCGGGCGTATCCAGCCAGCAGCGCTTCGCCGGCGGCTTGGTAGCGCGCGGCCTCATCCGCCGTGAACTCAGCGGGCGTCACGAAACCGGAGCGCGAAAAATCCTGATAGCGGGACGATTTGGCCTGCCCATCCCACAGTGGCTCCTCTTCAATTTCGGTGGCGGCCAGTTCAGAGATGCCTTCGAAACAGATTACGGTGTGGCCCAGGTCGGCGATGGAGGCGTGGCCGTACTGAAAGTAGAAGCTCTCCAGAAACTTCTGCGAATCGTGGGTGCGCACCCAGTCGATGGACTGGCGAATGGAATCGGGCGACCGGCTATAGCGGGCCAGCGCGTAGGCGCTCTTCTCCGGCGGCATGGGCGCCACGGTGATGACGCGTTTCGTGGGGGTCAAGACGCTATGATAGCGGACGATGCAATTGCGAATCCAGAAAATTCATCCGGCGGCGGAACTGCCCGTCTATGCCCATGGTCCGGCAGAAGATGCCGGCATGGATCTGCGGGCGGTGGAAGACGTCACGCTGGAGCCCGGAGTGCCGCGGCTGGTCCCCACCGGGCTCACGGTGGAGATTCCCTCCGGTTACGAAGCACAGGTACGGCCGCGTAGCGGGTTGGCGCTGAAACACGCCATCACCATGCCGAACACGCCCGGCACCATAGACCCCGGGTATCGCGGTGAAGTGCGCGTGATTCTGTTGAATTTGGGACGCGAACCTTACACCGTGCATGCGGGCGACCGCATCGCGCAAATGGTGGTGGCGCGGTACGAAGCCGTGGAATGGGTGGAAGCGGAGCTTTCGGAATCCCAGCGCGGCGCCGGGGGCTTTGGCTCGTCCGGCAGATAGCCGATGCTATTCTGAGATTTCCCGCGTCATGCCACTTCCCCGCCACGCCGAACTCTGGTTTCCCGGTTATGTCCGCAGCCGCCTGCGGAACTGGAGCGCGCCCGCGCCCAGCCGCGTCTATGTGGCGATAGCCGATCATTGGGAGCCTTACCGAGGCAAGGTCTCGGACGAAGTGGCGCTGAGTCACGTGGCCGTGTGGGAAAAGCATTGGCCGGAAGTGGCCGCGCGCCACGCCGATTCCACTGGCCGTCCGCCGCAATACACCTTTTATTATCCGCAGGAAGAATACCAGCCCGGCATTCTGGACACACTGGCCGTGATGACGCGCCAGGGCATCGCCGACGTGGACGTCCACATCCATCACGATGGAGAAGGCCAGCAGAATTTCCTGGACCGCATGAACGGCTTTATCGAAACCCTCTCCACGCGCCACGGGTTGCTTCGGAAGCACAACGGCCGCACGGTTTTCGGTTTCATCCATGGCAATTGGGCGCTGGACAATTCCCGTCCCGACGGCCGCTGGTGCGGGTTGAACAACGAGATCACGCTGCTGCGCGACCTGGGCTGCTATGCCGATTTCACGATGCCTTCAGGCCCTTCGCCGACGCAATCCCGAACGGTGAATTCCATTTACTGGGTAACGGACGATCCGGAGCGGCCGCGGTCCTATGACACCGGCGTTCCGGTGCGGCCGGGCGCCCTGGGCTCGGGCGACCTGCTCATGATCACCGGGCCGATGGGGTTGCGTTGGGCGGACCGATTGAAGCCGCGCCTGGAAACCGGCGAATTGGCGCATCAGGACCTGGCGACGGAATACCGCGTGGAGCGCTGGCTGAAACTGGCTCCGCGCATCGGCAACAATGTATTCCTCAAGCTGCACACGCACGGGGCTGTGCCGGAAAACTACCAGGCGCTGCTGCTCGAAGGCGGGTTGGATGGCCTCTTCGAATTGTTATCGCAAGCGTGCCAGCGCCGGGGACACGAACTGCGCTACGTCAGCACGTGGGAGATGCGCAAGGCTGTGGATGAAGCGGCGGGCGTGAAGACGCTAGAATCTAAGTCATGACCACCACCCGTTACGTTCGCTGGCAGGATGGGGAGATGTGGCTCGGCTACTTCGAGCGGTTCCCGGACTATTTGACGCAAGGCGAATCGTTGAGCGAGTTGGAGGATAACCTGCGTGACTTGTACCGGGACTTAACGAGTGGGGAGATTCCCGGCATTCGCAGCATTGCGGAACTTGCGGTCGAATGAAACGAATCGACCTCGTTCGCAAACTCGAGGGAGAAGGGTGTTTGCTGATACGGCACGGCGGCGGGCATGATTGGTATCAGAACCCCAAGACCGGCGCATGCCAACCCGTTCCCCGACATCGCGAGGTCAGTGAGTTCCTTGCGAAGCACATACTCAAGAAACTGTCGGTGAACCCGGAGTAGACTGGCAGTATCCTGACGAGCGGCCGCCAATGAAGACCTACTTCCATGTCGACATGGACGCTTTCTTCGTCTCGGTGGAAGAGCTCTTCGACCCATCCCTGAAAGGCAAGCCGGTCGTAGTGGGCGGGCGTCCCAACGAGCGCGGCGTGGTTTCGGCTGCCTCCTATGCGGCCCGCAAGTTCGGCGTGCATTCGGCCATGCCGCTGCGTACGGCTTATAAGCTTTGCCCGCAAGCCATCTTCGTCGACGGCCATCCCGAGCGCTATCGCGGCTGCTCCGAACAGGTCTACGAAGTGCTGCTCTCCTTTTCGCCGGTAGTGGAGATGGCCTCCATCGACGAGGCCTATTTGGATATGACCGGGACCGAGCGATTGCACGGGCCGCCGCTCCAGGCCGCGCACCGGCTGCACCAGAAGATGAAGGAACAGACCCGGCTGAATTGCTCGGTGGGGATTTCCGCGTCGCGCCTGGTGGCCAAAATCAGTTCCGACCAGGCCAAGCCGAATGGCGTGCTGTGGGTGATTCCCGGCAACGAGGCTGCGTTTCTGGCGCCGCTTGACGTGCGCAAAGTGCCCGGCGTCGGTAAAGTGACGGAGCAGAATCTGCACAAGCTGGGCATCCGCAAGGTAGGCGACCTGGCGCGCCTGGACGACAAATTTCTTGAGGAACGATTCGGCAAGTGGGGGATGGCGCTGGCTGGAAAATCGCGCGGGTTTGATGCCGGCGGCTGGTTCGATACCGAAATCGGCGCGGACGAAGGGCCGAAATCCATCAGCCACGAACACACTTTTCACGAAGACACGGCGGACCTGGCGCAGTTGGAACCCACCCTGGCGCGGCTCTGCGAAATGGTGGGACGCCGTTTGCGCGAGCACGGCCTGGCCGCGCGCACGGTGCAACTGAAACTGCGGTACACCGATTTTTCCACCATCACGCGCGCTCATTCCACGCCGCGCGCGACACAACTGGATACGGAGCTGTTCGAAGAAATCCGCGAGCTGTTCCGCCGCAACTGGAAGGCCGGCGCAGCCGTTCGGCTGCTGGGCGTGCATGTTTCGGGATGGGCCGAAGGCGCGGAGCAATTGGACCTGATGGACGAAGCGCGCCACCAGAAATGGCAGCAGGCGATGGCCGCGGCCGACCGCATGCGCGACCGCTTCGGAGATTCGGCCGTCTCCCTAGCGGCCGGCATGCGCGGAAAGTTCCGCGAACGCACTCACGAGAACCCCGTGGGCCTGCCTGGCAAGAAAAAATAGGCGCCCAGCCAACGCAGCGATTACCCAACGATAACAGAGGCCCAGTACTGCCTATCCGAATGGCTACTGGTATTCCAAGAGTGCGCTCACCTACGATGGAAGAGCAGAGAAGACTGACGGCACGAAAGGGCAATCATGAGTCTACTAAGAAGTCTGTGGCGGGAAGAAGAAGGTCAGGATCTGATCGAATACACGCTGCTCATGGCCTTCGTCTCCATCGCCGTGGTGGGGCTGTTCGCGGGCGCGGGCGGCAGCGTCAAAGGCATTTGGGTAACCAGCAACAACCAACTGGCAAAAGCCAACGGACAAGCCTCCTAGGCCTGCGTCCATGGCAATCGTCGTTCCGCATGATGCACTACACCAATCGTGGCGCACGCACTCCTCGGTGCCGTGTCGAGACTTATCTCGACACGCTTCCCTGTTAAGAATCCCTCCCGCTCTTACTTCCGCTTCGCGTTGCGCCATGCATAGTATCCAACCATGGTCTTGGCGTCATCGATAACGCCTGCCGCAATCATCCTGGCAACTTCGGGCGCGGTGAACCAGCGGGTTTCGATTCGCTCGTCATCCATTGGCGTGGCCGCTCCGGCCGTCAAATTCGTAGCCAGGTAGATGGTCATGCGTTCGGTGACGTAGCCGGGACTCACCAGGAACGACGCCAGCTTGCGCCAATTGCGTGCCCGGTAACCGGTTTCCTCAATCAGTTCACGGCGGGCCGTCTGCAGCGGTTTCTCTCCCGGGTCCACGGTGCCGGCCGGCAATTCCCACAAATTCTTCGCGGCGGGCAAGCGGTATTGCCGCACCAGCAGGATGCGCTTGCGGTCGTCCACCGCCATCATCACGGCAGAGCCGCCGTGGCGCACCACGGAACGCTTGATCTCGAATTTCGTTCGCGGATCCCTGGCAACGTCTTCGGTGACGTGGAAGATCCTACATCGGTACACTTCACGGGAAGAGATAATTTTCATGGTCTTGTACGCAGCGCTGCGGCGAATTCATCGGCAGGCAGGGTGTTGCGGATGTCGGCCGGGCCCAGCCACCCGCGGCGCGCCATCACCACCCCGTAGCGCATGTGGGGCAGGTGCTTGGGATGGTGGGAATCGGTGGAAATGGTGAACGCCGCGCCTTTGGATTTCGCGGCGCGGATCAGCGGCGCATGCAGATCCAGGCGCTCCGGGCTGGCGTTGATTTCGAGCCACACGCCGCGGCGAGCGGCTTCGCCGGCCACGTGATCGAAATCGAACGGAAACGCGTCGCGCTGCAGCAGCAGCCGGCCAGTCGGATGGCCCATCACGCGCAGGTGCGGACATTCCAGCGCCCGCAGCAGCCGGTCGGTCATCTCGCCGGTTTCCTGGTTCATGTGGCTGTGCACGCTGCCGATCACCAGGTCCAGTTCGGCCAGCGCGTCGTCCGCCAGGTCCATGGCGCCATCCTTCAGAATGTCGCACTCAATGCCGGAGAAGACGCGGATGCCGATGCCTTCGCGGTTGATCTGGCGAACCTGGCGCGCGAAAGCCACCACGCGCTTTTCGTCCAGGCCGTTGGCCATGGCGAGCGCCTTCGAATGATCGGTGATGGCAATGTATTCGTAACCCAGAGCGCGCGAGGCTTCCGCCATTTCCATCAGCGTGGCGCGGCCATCGGTTTCGGTGGTGTGCATGTGCAGGTCGCCGCGAATCTGGGCCAACTCCACCAACTCCGGCAGGCGGCCTTCGATAGCAGCTTCAATCTCGCCGGTGTTCTCGCGCAACTCGGGCGGAATCCACGGCAGCCCGAGCGCTTGATACACGCCGGCTTCGGTCGAGCCCGCCACTTTGCTATCGTCCTCCACGCGAAACAGGCCATATTCGCTGAGCTTGAAGCCCATCTTCACGGCGCGCGTGCGGATGGCGACGTTGTGGTCTTTGCTGCCCGTGAAATATTGCAGCGCGGCGCCGAAACTCTCTGGCGCCAGCGCGCGGACATCCACCTGCAGGCCGTCGCGGCCCACTTTGGCGCTGGCTTTGTTCTCGCCATGGCCCAGCACTTCCTGAACGCTGGGGTCTGCCACGAAGCGGTCGAGCGCATCGCGCGCGGAAGGTCCGGTAACCAGCAGATCGAGATCGCCCACGGTTTCGCGCCCGCGCCGCAGGCTGCCGGCGGGAGTCACGGCGTCGACGCCCGGCACCTGCGAGAGCATTTCACCCAGGGATTGCGCCACGCCATCGGCATAACTCAGCAGGTAGCGGCCGGTGCGCTGGCGGTATTGGGCGATGGAGCGCAGCACCTTTTCTTCCAGTTTGGCGCCCATACGCGGCAGTACGCGCAGCTTCTGTTCCTGGCAGAGGCGCTGCAAGTCGTCAATGGAGGTGGGGCTGTAGTGCTGCAGGATCAGCGCGATTCCTTTAGCGCCCAGACCCTGAATCTTGAGGAACTCCAGCGTGGCGCGCGGGAATTTTTCCAGCAGCGCGTCCCGGCGCTCACACGAACCGTGGTCCACGATTTCGGCCAGCACCGCCGCCAGACCCTTGCCGATGCCGGGGATGTCCGTAACCTTGCGCTCCGGATTGCGCAGGATGTCCTCAATGCGCTCGGGATAGCCTTCGATGGCAGTGGCGCCGTTGCGGTAGCTGCGGATGCGAAAGGAATCCTCCGCGGCAATTTCCATCAGGTCGGCAGTCTCCAGCAGTACGCGCGCGATCTCTTTATTTTCCAAGTGGAATCCCTGCTTTAATTGTATCGAGAGCGGCATCGTCCTTTTGGCGGCGCCGCGCGTTAAATAATGGTGCGGCCTCCGCTCACGATCGTTCTCGCCGTTTGGGCCGGCTTCATGGCTGGACCGGCCGGCGCACAGACCACCCAGTTCACGGTGGTATCCGGCGCCAGTTACGGGCCGACTATCGCGCCGGATTCCTGGGGCGTGATCCTGGGCACGGGGCTCTCCCAATCCACGGCCACGGCCGTGCTGAATAGCGACGGCCAGTGGCCCGGCACGCTCGCTGGCATTTCCGTCCAGGTCAACGGGCAAACGGCCGCGCTCTATTACGTGTCGCCCAAGCAGATCAATTTTCTGGTTCCGGACAGCACCACGTTTGGCGCTGTGCCGGTCGTCATCGGCAATACAAACGGCGGGAGTTTGACCGGCAACGCCGATTTGGAGAACACCGCGGCGGCGATCTTCAGTTCCGATTCGTCGGGAACCGGGCCGGGCGCCATTCTCAACGCCGTCACGAACCTGCCTGCGCCATTTCTGGTGGTGACGCCGCAAAATGGCGGCTCCGATCCGCGGACCCGCCTGGCCGTCTATGCCACCGGCCTGCGTTGGGCAGGCAATCTATCGCACGATCCCACCCTCACCAACGTCGCCACGAGCGTGTTCGCGCTGGCCGGCGACCAGGCCGGCAACAACTACCAACTCGCTGTGGAATATGCGGGCCCGGCACCGGGATATTTCGGGCTGGACCAGGTGAACCTGGTGTTGCCAGCCGAAATGGACGGCGCCGGCGTCGTCTCCGTGGAACTCACCGCCGATTCCAGCCTGTCCAACACAGTCACCTTTGCCGTGAACAGCCTGCCTGCATCGTCCCTGCAGGTGGCCGGCGTGACGCTCTCTTCCAGTTTTGTGGCGGGCGGCGGCAGCGTCACCGCCACCGTGGAAATGAACGGTGTGGCCCGGTCCAGCGGCTTTCCGACTACCTTGAAGAGCAGTCTCCCCACCGCGCAGATGCCCGCCGCGGTGACGATCGCGACCGGCCAGGCGTCCGGTCAATTCCAGATCACCACACTGCAGGTTGCCGCCGTGCAAAATGCCACCATTACCGCGCAGGGCGGTGGTGCGATGGCCACGGCGGCGCTTGAAATCGACCCGGTGAACGCTGTGGAACTGGCCGGCTTCACGGTGACGCCGGCCAAAGTGCAGGCTGGGCAGAATTTCTCGGGCGTCGTGACGTTGACCGGGGCGCTCACTTCCGGCAGCCTCAATGTGCAGATCTCGAGCAACAATACGGCGGTTCAGCCGCCCACCGTGGTTGCCGTTGCGCCGGGCAGTTCGTCGGCTACGTTTTCGATTCCCACCGCCCCAACTTCCGGCGTCACCACACCGCAAACTGCCACCCTGACCGCAACCAGCGGCCACAACAGCGCCACCGCAACAGTCACCGTGGTCCCGGCATTTCAGTTCACCCTGTCAAGCGGCACGGTAACAGCGGGCTCCAGCGTTACCGGCACCGTCACTCAGGGTCAAAATGCGCCGGCTGGCGGCGCAACCATCACTCTCAGTTCCAGCAGCGCCGCCGTCGAGGCCCCATTCAGCGTAAGCATTCCAGCAGGCCAGACTTCCGCCAGCTTTACCATCAACACCACATCCGTGACGGCGCCCGTCACCGCTACCATCACCGCCAACGATTTGGCCGCGGGTTTGAAGCAGGCGGTGTCGCTGATCGTCAGCCCGGCGAGCCTGCCGCAATTAACCAGCCTGACGCTGTCGGCCACCTCGGTCAGCGGCGGTTTGCCCGTCACCGGGACCATCCGGATTTCCGGTCCCGCGCCGGCTGGCGGGCTTACGGCGGTCCTCTCGAGCAGCGGTTCCCTCTGGGCGTCCGTGCCACAATCGCTGACGGTCACCGTTCCCCAAGGGCTGACGGCGGCGTCATTCAACATCAGCACCACCCATCCACCCACGGCGCAGACCGTGACCATCACAGCAAAGGCCGGGGGGATTTCGGAAACAGCAACGCTGATTGTGCAGTAGGCTTTGAGGACCGCGCCGTTACCCCACGGGCCGCGAGTAGGAAAGACGGTCGGTTTTTGTCGTCGTGTCAGGCCGCTTGGGTGGGCCTGAGGCTAATTGCAACGTATCAGGTATTGTACTCTTTAATTCTGTTATAATATTGGCTTCAGGGGGTGTGGTGTTTCTCATCACTCGTAGAAAACAATTTGGTCCGTCGACCTTCCTCTGGGACGTCAAAGCGCCCGATGTGGCGCGTGCAGCACGTCCTGGACACTTCATCATGGCTCGCATCGACGAGCGTGGAGAACGAATCCCGTTGACTGTGGCAGATTTCAACGTGGAACGCGGCACCGTCACGGTGGTGATTCAAGCGGTGGGAAAAACCACCTTCGAGATGATGACGCTCCGCGAGGGCGATACCATTCTCGATTTCATCGGGCCGTTGGGCCTGCCCAGCCACATCCGCAAGCTGGAAGGAACCGTCGTGCTGGTGGGCGGCGGCCTGGGCGTGGCGCCCATCTATCCTCAGTTGCGCGAATACAAGCTGCAAGGCAACCGCACCATCTCGATTGTCGGCTTCCGCAACCGCGACCTGATGTTCTGGGAAGAGGAGTTCCGCCAATATAGCGACGAACTCATCGTCACCACCGATGATGGCAGTTACGGCCGCAAGGGCTTCGTCTCCCAGGCGCTGGCCGACGTTCTCACTAATGATAAGAGCGTCCGCGAGGTGGTGGCCATCGGGCCGCTGCCCATGATGAAGGCCTGCTGCGAAACCACGCGGCCATTCGGTGTGCCCACCGTGGTGAGCCTGAACTCGATCATGGTGGACGGCACCGGTATGTGCGGATCCTGCCGTGTGACGGTGGGTGGGAAGATGAAATTCGCCTGCGTGGACGGCGCGGATTTCGACGGCCACCTGGTGAATTTCGACGAGCTCAACCTCCGCCAGAAGCGCTTCCAGCGCGAGGAAAAGGCAGCGCTGGACCGCTACCGGGACGAATCCACCAAGCTGGCCGGCATGCAGGCGATATCGGAAGCTGCCGGCAACCCGCGTTCCACCTGCGAACTGCCCGAACCGCTGCCCTTTGTCCCTGGGCCCCGGCTGCCCAAGAACCTGAAAAGCATTCCGCCGGAACGCGCCCCCATGCCGCACCAGCCGGCCGAAGAGCGCCGTCACAATTTCAAGGAAGTGGCCCTGGGTCTGGATCTGGAAGCCGCGCTGCATGAAGCCGACCGCTGCCTTCGCTGCAAGAAGCCGCGCTGCATCCCGGGCTGCCCGGTGGGTATCGATATCCCCGGCTTCATCTCCGCCATTCAAGATAAGGACATCAAGCGCGCCTATCAGATTCTGAAATCCACCAACGCGCTGCCGGCGGTCTGCGGCCGGGTCTGTCCGCAGGAATCGCAATGCGAATCCACCTGCGTGGTGGGCGCCAAGTACAAGCCTGTGTCAATCGGCCGCCTCGAACGGTTCGTGGCCGACGCCGGCATGGGCCGCGGCTGGGACGAATTCCCCGAGCCCGTTTCCGGCTCGCAGAAGAAAGCCGCCATCATCGGTTCCGGTCCGGCCGGCCTGGCCTGCGCTGGAGAACTGGCGCGCAACGGCGTCAAGGTCACCATTTTTGAAGCCCTGCACGTGGCCGGCGGCGTGCTGAAGTACGGCATCCCCGAATTCCGGCTGCCCGATATCATTATCGACGCTGAAATTGAAAACCTGAAGAAGATGGGTGTGGAGATCCGGCTCGACAGCATCATCGGCAAGCTGTTCACCATCCCGCAACTGCTTGGGGAGATGGGCTACGACACTGCCTTCGTGGCCACCGGCGCAGGTTCGCCCAAGTTCGCCGAAAGTCCAGGGGAAGCCTACAACGGAGTCTTCTCCGCCAACGAATTCCTCACGCGCGTCAACCTGATGCGCGGCTACCGCCAGCCCATTTACGATACTCCGGTGGGCATGGGCAAGAAGGTGGCTGTGATTGGCGCCGGCAACACCGCCATGGACGCCTGCCGTGTGGCGCTGCGCATGGGCGCCGAATCGGTGACTTGCGTGTACCGCCGCTCGCGCCGTGAATCGCCGGCCCGCGCGGAGGAACTGGAGCACGCCATTGAAGAAGGCGTGAACTTCATGTGGCTCACCGCGCCGGTGGAAATTATGGGCGACGCCTCCGGCTGGGTAACGGGAATGCGCTGCCAGAAGATGGAACTGGGCGAGCCCGATGCCTCCGGCCGCCGCCGTCCGGTTCCCATGGCGGGCTCCGACTTCCTGCTGGACGTGGATACCGTAATCTATGCCCTGGGCACCACCGCCAACCCCATCATCGCCCAGACCACGCCGGGGATGAACGTCAACAAGTGGGGCTACATCGTGATCGATGAACAGACCGGCATGACGTCCCTGCCCGGCGTTTTCGCCGGCGGCGACATTGTCACCGGCGCGGCCACCGTGATCCTGGCCATGGGCGCCGGCAAGCGCGCCGCCAAGGGGATGCTGGAATTTCTGGGCATTCTCAAACCCGATGCGCCACAACAACTGACCACCGTAGGGAGCGTATAACCATGCCATCCTCTTGCCCGAAGTGCCATGCGGTTTTGGAAGAAGACGAGATTTGCTGCGCGCAGGTGCGCTACACCTGGCGATGCAAGAGCTGTTTCAAGCTGACCAGCGGCTTCGCCATACCCTACGGCAAGTGCTTCCTCTGCGGCGGCGACCTGGAAGTGATTCCCGGCCGGGACCTGGGCGATTCCATGCGCTTCCAGGCCATCCGCGACGCCGTGCAGTTTGAACTGAACTCGTTCCACTTTTACAAACTGGCGCGCGACAAAGCCAAGACCCCGGACCAGCGCGCCGTGCTGGAACGTCTCTACGAAGCCGAACTCGACCATCTTCATGAGCTGGAAGAGAAGTACCACGCGCACCTGGATCGGGAAGTGGTGGAGCTTTCGGCGAACGAAGATCTGCTGCTCTCCAACTGGCTGTTCAAGGGCATCGAGGTGACGGAAACTTCCGGAATCGGCGATCTCTACCGCGCCGCGCTCGAAATGGAGCGACGGACCCGCGACCACTTCCAGAAATTGCACAAGGACCTTCCCGCCGGACTGGAGAAAGACCTGTGCGGGGAGTTAGCCGCCGAAGAAGAAGAACACGTGGCGCTGCTCGAAGGCGAATTAGAGCAGATCGGGTAGGGAACAACTGGTAGCGCCGGCGGTCTTTGCCGCCGGTGCCTTGTACGCGCTAACCCTTGTTGAATCGGACCGGACGAAGCCCGGCCCTTTCTGGCGTAAAATACAGAAGGAGCCCATCCCATGGAAGACGGCCACGAGCCAGCAACTAAGCAGGACCTGAAGTTTACGGAAGGCCGCGTCGTGGAAGCCGTGCGCGACATCCAGACGGAGATCCTGAAGGCATTCTATTCCTTCGCCGAATCCAACCGGCAGCGTGTCGCCCAACTGGAAGGGAATCAGGGTGCACTGATCACGCGCATCGGCGTTCTCGAAGACCGCATGCTCAATCTGGAACGCAAGGTCAACTTTCCGCAGCAGCCACCGCAGTAGGCTCATCTCTCCATACCCGCCAACTTCCTGATTTCCGCACACTGCGCCTTTCTTACCCTCCGTTCAGTTTTGATCTCTGAATTCAGCCCTCACCATGTTATGGTGGCTCGCATAGACGGTTCGACTCAGTCGTCGAGCTCAAGCCTCGGTTCAGCACCATGATCGGTCACAGATGACGGCGCCCCACTCGGGCGCACACCCTATCGAAGATCGGGACAGCCAGGGCACGCCGGTGCCCGGCCGCGGTTCCGAGCGCACCAGCCTGCGGGAATTCCTCGCGCTCGCTGTCCTCACGGTGTTGGCCGTGCTCTTGCACGGATATCACGGTGGCGTCGAGGATGCGGAAATCTACCTGCCAGGCGTCCTGAAAAATCTCAACCCGGCGCTTTATCCCAGAAATGCCGAGTTCTTCGGATCGCATGCCGGCATGACCCTGTATCCGGAGTTTGTCGCCTGGTCCATCCGGATCTCTCACCTGCCGCCAGCCATCATGATGCTGCTCTGGCACCTGCTCACCATCTTTGCTCTGCTTTACGCCTGCTTCCGCATCGCGCGTCTTTGCTTTACGGAAAGTCATGCCGTCTGGTGCGGAGTGGCTCTGCTGGCCTCATTGCTTACGCTGCCCATTGCCGGTACGGCGCTCTACATCATGGACCAGTACGTCACTACCCGGTCGTTTTCCACGGCGGCTTCCATGCTCGCGCTGGCCTGCATTCTGGAACGGCGTTACGTGGCGGCCGGCGCCTGGACCGTCTTCACCATCGCTATTCATCCGTTGATGTCGCTGTTCCTGCTGGTGCTCGCGGGCATGCTGGTGTTGTCCCAATTGGCCCGGAAACCGGCGTCGGCCCTGCTTGCCATTCTTCCTCTGACCATGTTCCCGCCGGTCTCAGCCTCTTACCGGCTGGTGATCGATTCGCATCCTTATTTCCTGCTCACCAACTGGGCCTGGTATGAGGTGCTCGGTATGCTGGCGCCCCCGATGCTGATGTTCACCATGGCCACGGTTGGGCGGCGCGCCTGCCTCGGGCCCATGGCGCGCCTGCTGAAAGTGCTGGTTGCCTTCGAAGCGTTCTTTCTCGTGGTGGCGCTCTTCATCAGCCTGCCGGGGAGGTTCGAACGCTACTCCGAAATCCAGCCGATGCGGTGTCTGCTGCTGGTCTATATTCTGATGTTCCTGCTGGGCGGATGTCTGCTGGGCCGCTGGGTTCTGCGGCGGCAAATCTGGCGATGGGCGCTGCTGTTTCTTCCGCTCTGCGCCGGCATGGCCGTGGCGCAAGTCGAGCTCTTCCCCGATTCCAGCCATCTGGAATTGCCTTGGATGCGGTCGCAAAACTCCTGGGTTGAAGGGCTCGATTGGATTCGAACGCACACTCCCGTGGATGCTTATTTTGCGCTCGATCCCAACTACCAGCAGGAGCCCGGAGAAGATGTTCACGGATTCCGCGCCAATTCTCAACGCAGCATGATGGCCGATTACTGGGGCGATAGCGGCTCTGCCAGCATGTTTCCCGCGCTGGCCCCGGAGTGGAACCAGCAGGTGGCTGCGCGCCGCGGCTGGAAGCAGTTTCAGCGTCCGGACTTCTTGAAGTTGAGAGCGGATTACGGCGTGAATTGGGTGGTATTAGAGCGTCCGGGCGTAGCGGGACTGAATTGTCCGTATCGGAATGAACGGATCATGGTATGCCGGATCGAGTAGGTTGGGTGTCCGGTCTCCCGGTGCGCGACCGCCCGGTCCATTGCCACTGAACGAACCGGCGAAAGTCTCCGCCCCTATCCAAGTGTCGAATGAAGGCTGGCGATCTGAATGGCTTCGAGTGTCTCAGCGGCGGTCTTCTGCCAGGAAAACCCAGCGGCCTGGTGGGGACCGAGCCGGGCCAACCGGGCACGCAAGGGGTGGTCAGTAGTAATTCTTCGCAGGGCCTCCAGCATGGCGGCGGGGTCGCGCGGGTCGAATTGCCAGGCGGCTTCGCCGGCTATGCTGCGCATGGGTTCAATGTTCGAGCAGGCCGAAGGCACTCCCGCGGCCAACGCTTCCACGACGGGGATTCCGAAGCCTTCGAACAAAGACGGGTAGATGAAGGCCCATGCCTGCGCGAAGAGTTGATGCAGGTCTTCGCGGGGAATCCAGCCAGGGAAATCCACGGCATCGCGCAGGCCCAGCGAATCCCGCAGGGTGTGCAGCGGTCCGGTGAAGAAACCGTGCAAGCCGCACACCACCAGCCGGAACTCCGGGCGCTCCTTGCGGAATTCGGCGAAGGCGCGCAGCAGGCCATCCAGGTTCTTATGCGGATGCAGCGTCGATACCGCCAGCAGGAACGGGCGCGGCTGGCGGCGCGCGGCCAGTTCGAAGAAGACGGGGTCTACTCCCAGCGGTGCGATGCGAATTTTGTCCGCGGGCAAGCGGTAGAATTTGACCAGATCCGCGGCGGTGGCCTGCGAATTCGCCACGACCACGCGGGAAACCACGGCCGACCAGTACAGGAAGAACCGCCAAAAGGGAAGGTCGAACCATCGAAAGTACTCGGGATGCCGCAGATGCTGCAGGTCGTGGAAAACCGTCACCTGGGGACAGCCGGCCAGCAGGGGCGCCGTGAAGCCCGGATTCAGCATCACGTCCAGCCGCAGCCTGGCCGCCCACAGCGGCAGGCCGGTCTGCTCCCAGAGAATGCGCCACGGCCGGGAAGCGGCACGCAGGGGTTGGCGCACCTCCGTAAAGTTGGGCGCGGCGGGAGTGAGGTCGCGGCAGGTTTCGCGATTGGTGAATACGAAATAGTGGTTCCGGCCGTCGATTTCGGCCAGCGAACGCAACAGGCCGCGAAGATAGATTTCGGTTCCACCCACGCCGCCTGGGATGAGGTAGAGCGCGTTCACGCCAATCCGCAGGGGCTCCATGCTATCTCGGCAACTGCGCCTGGGCGGCCGCCAAATCCTTGATGGCCTGCTGGTTGGCGGGATCGATTGCGAGCGCGCGGCGGTATTCCTGCACAGCATTGAGGAACTGCCCGGTCTTAAAGTAGACGATGCCGCGATAAACGTAGGTATCTACGAATTCCGGATCGAGGCGTTCCGCTGCGGCCAGAGCGGTGAGCGCTTCGCCCCAGCGGCCGGCTTTGCCGTTGATCATACCGATCTGCGACAGAATGTGGGCGGAGGGTTTAAGCACCGCGGCCTGCTGGAGTTTCAGTAGCGCATCGTCGGTGCGGTTCAAGCCATCGTACGCCAGGCCCCAGTCGAGCAGCATGTCGGCATCCGGAAGATGGAGCGCGGCGGTCTTTTGATACTCATCCACCGCCAGATCGTAGCGTTGGTCGGCATAATAAGCGTAGGCCAGCTGGGAGTGGGGTCTCCACTTATCCGGCGACTTGGCTATGGTGTCCTTCCAGAGCAATTCCGGATCTGACCAGACCTCCGCCCGCGCGTGGGTGCCGAACGCGGCCACCACCGCGAGAACAGCCGCTCCCGTGGCCAGCGCCTTCCGCTCTATGTGCAGCCTGGACAGCAGGTCCATCAGGATGAGCAAGAGACCGATGATGCCGAAATAGAGGCGCCGCTCAGCGATTGGGTCCTGAATGGGCACGATGGACGAAGTGGGCGCCATCAATAGCAGAAACGCGAAATAGCCGTAGGTTGCCAGCGGAAACCGGCGCCGCCAGAACCAGGCCGCGGCGGCGACGGCGACCAGAGCCAACAGACCGATGCTGGCGCCCTTGTCCAACAAGGTTCGCGAAATGGAAAAATCCCAGTCCGCCGAAAGATGGGCCGGGAACAGAAACAGACCGATGTAAACCCACAGAGCCCGGCACTGGGTGAAGAAGTATTGGTACCAGGTGAAATCTTTCAGCCCGAAGCCGGCCGTGGAAGCGTTGGTGATCAACCCGCGGAAAACCCACACGCCTGCCAACGCGCCGGCGGCCATGGGCGCATAGATTCTCCAGTTCGCCCGAATGCCGCGAAACGAAAAATCGCTGAACCAGTAATCCGTCAACAGAAACAAAGCCGGCAGCGCGATGGTCTGTTCCTTAGCCGCCAGGGCGGCGCCAAACAGCAGAAAGACTGCGGTCGCCGTGCCCCAACCGGCCGCCGCTTGAGGCCGGTAGAGAAAAACCGTGAACGCGGCAAACGCCAGCATCACACTGAGAGATTCCGATCGCCCGGCCAAATACGCCACGGCTTCGGTCTGTACCGGGTGCAGCAGGAACAGGGCCGCCGCCACGGCTGCCAGCAGGTTGCGCTTGGATTCCTCCACGGCGGCCCACTCCATCAGACGCCGCACGATGAAAAACGCCAGACACGACGCCGCAGTATGGATGAGGACATTCATGAAGTGGAACCACCAGGTATTGTCCGGCGAGAGCTGCGCGCTGATCCAATAACTGACCATCAGGAGCGGACGCTGGCTGTGAAACTGGGCCGACAGCGGTTGCTGGGTGAGGGCGATGAGAAACGCGTCGTCGAAGAGAAACGGTCCGTTCATGGCCGGCGCGTAGGCCCAGATGACGGCCAGCAGGGCCGCGCCCGAGGCCGCCCAGAGTTGCCAGGGCCACGGTGCGGAAGGCGCGGCGGTGGCTGCGACGGGCGGCCGCTTCTTATCTTTTTTCATGGTCGGCCTTCATGTCTGGCTTTCAGCCGGAGGGTTGGGGCCGCGGCAAGTAGCGCCGGCTGGAAAGCCGGAGGCAGCCAGGATTGGCTGCCGCAGATTGCGGCATATTTCATCCCTGTCATCGTTCCTGCTCGGAACTGCGCACGCGGTATTCCAGCATGGCCACGCGCTGCGCCAGGGCCACGTTGTCGTCACGCAGGTGCGAGATGATGATCGAGAAGCGGAAGAACATCACCAGGAAGACCGTTCCGCTGATCAGGAACAAGGTCAGCGGGGTATCCGGCAGGCCAGTCCATCGCGTGATGGCTTCGAGCACCGGCCGGCTGAGCGACAGCAGCAGCATGACCACCGCGGCCAGCAGCCAACTGACCGAGTATTCCACCCGGATGTGCGCCCGGCGCACCGAAATCAAAACCAGCGCCAGCAGAAGCAGGCTGAGTGCTGTCGTTACGTGCAAGAGGCTGTCCATCTACCCTCCACCGCCCGGCCGCGGCCGTCCGTCGTATTTCAATATGTTCACAAAGACGCCCAGCAGCACGTGGGCGATATAGTAAAGCCACTTGCGCGGCGTAATGCTGGACCGCCCCGCCGCGCGGGGGTGCATGGTGACCGGCACTTCCTCAAAGCGGAACCGCCGGCGCTGCAGCACGACGAGCGCTTCAATCTCCGGGTACTCGAGCGGGAAACTCATGCTGAAGACTTCCAGAGCTTTGCGGTTGACACCCACAAACCCGGAAGTGGGGTCGCGCACGGGCTTCCCTAAAATGGGCCGCAGTACCAGGCGGAAGAACCGGATGCCCAGGCTTCGCGCCATGCCCGTGGATTGGCCGGTTTCTTCGACGAAGCGCGAGCCGATCACCATTTCGCAGCCCGAGCTCTTGAGCCGCTCCAGGATGGCCGGGATATCGCGCGCGTCATGCTGCCCGTCTCCATCCACGCGGATGACGTATTGGAAGCCGAGTTCGTAGGCCAGCTTATATCCGGCCTGCACGCAGCCTCCCAGGCCCAGGTGATGCGCCAATGGGAGCACTTCGGCGCCGGCGGCGCGGGCCACGGCGATGGTGGCATCCTGCGAACAATCGTCGATCACCAGCACCGGCACACCCGGGACAAACTCATGGATCTGGCGCACCACGCCGCCGATGGCGCCGGCTTCGTTGAGCGCCGGAACAATCACCAGCAGGGTGTCCTTTCCGCCGGCCGGTTTCACTGCGCGGCCACCTTCCGCGCGCTGATGGCGTGGCTGCGAATCAGGTGTTCAAAAACATCCGGGGTGATGCGCGCGGCCTTCCGGATGGCCTGGCGCTGGCGCCAGAGGCGCACCGCGTGGCCGGCCGCCGCGGCGTGCGCCCGCACCACATACCAGATCATTCTGGCGCCGGCATTGCCTTCCGCGCGAAATCGCGCGGCGCTGCCCCGGCCTTCCACCAGATACCAGGCGTGCCAACCGTAGCGTGCCAGGGTGACCCACGGAGCCAGCGCCAGCATGTGCGCCGGAAAGTTCTTGGCCAGCACGAACAGGCGGTTGCGCTCCACGTAGTAGGCCTTCAAGGGCGACGCTGCGCCCGCCGTGTGCGAATAGTGGTGCTCCACAACCGCCAGCGGCACGTACAGGCATTTCCAGCCGGCCCAACGCGCACGCAAGCCCAGATCGGTGTCCTCGCAATACAAGAAAAAGCTTTCGTCAAAGCCGCCTACTTCGTCCAGCATGGCGCGGCGGTACAGGGCGGCCGAGCCGCTGGGGAAGAGGGCTTCCTCGGCGGCCGGGAAATCCTCCGGGGGACGGCCGTGTCCGCGTTGCTTGCTGGAACCGTCTCGCGCCATCAACATGCCGGCCGAATCCAGCCGCTCTTCACCGAAAAGCCGCACCTGGGACGCGCCCATACCGGCATCGGGCCGGCGTTCCATGGCGGCGACCAGCGTCTCCAGCCACCGTGGATGCGCCACGGCGTCGTCGTTCAACGTTGCCACGTAGCGCGCGGCGGAGCCCCGAATTCCCTGGTTGATGGCCCCGCCGAAGCCCGCGTTAGCTGCATTTTCAATCACGCGCGCACCCGGCGCGGTCCCGTTGCGGCGCACCAGACCCTGGCCGCTGTTATCCACCACGATGGTTTCAAAATCCCGAAAGGTCTGCCCGCCCAGAGCCTCCACGCATTCCCGCAGACGCACGCCGGCCGACAAGGTGGGAACCACCACCGATACCAGGAGTTCAGGCAAGCCTCGATTTTACCGCGAGCCAACGCCCCGCGGTTCAGGTTATACTGCTTCCACTGCCCCATGACGAAGATCATTTTCCTGGCATGCGCCGCCGCTACCGCGACCTTCGCCCAAACCGGCTATTTCTCCGATATTCGCCAACTTACGCACGGCGGCCAGAACGCCGAAGCCTACTGGGCCCCGGACGGCAAGCGCCTGATCTTCCAGACCACCCGCTCGCCCTATGTGTGCGACCAGATCTTCATCATGAATGCCGACGGCAGCGACCAGCACCTGGTCTCCACCGGAAAGGGCCGCACCACGTGCGCCTACTTCCTGGCCGATAACAAGCGCATCACTTACGCGTCCACCCACCTGGCGGCTGAAGCCTGCCCCGCGAACCCCGACCGCAGCAAGGGTTATCTGTGGGGCGTCTTCGCGGGCTACGACATCTTCCTGGCCACCGACACGGGAAAGATTCTGCAACGCCTGACCCATACGCCGGGCTATGACGCCGAGGGCACCATCAATTGGAAGACCGGAAACATGGTCTACACCTCGCTGGCCTCGGGCGATCTGGACCTGTGGAGCATGAAGACCGACGGCTCCCACAAAAAGCAACTGACCAGGACACCGGGCTACGACGGCGGCGCGGTCTATTCCCGCGACGGTTCCAAGCTGGTGTGGCGCGCCAACTATCCCAAGACGCCGGAATTGATGAAGGAGTATAAGAGCCTGCTGGCCGAGAACTTGACGGCGCCCATGAAAATGGAGTTGATGGTAGCGGATGCCGACGGCTCGCACGCCCACGCCATCACCGATTTCGGCTGCGCCAGTTTCGCCCCCACATTCACTCCGGACGGCAAACAGATTCTGTTCAGCTCCAACAAGCACAATTGCGACAGCCGTTACTTCGAGCTGTATCTGGTGAACGTGGATGGCACGGGGTTGCAGCAGGTGACCAACTTCGGCGGCTTCACTTCATTCCCGGAATTTTCGCCGGGCGGTAAGACGCTGGTGTACTGTTCCGACCACGAGGCCAAAGAGCGCTACGAGTTCAACATCTTCACCGCGAGGTGGACGCGGTAGGCATCGGGAGCCGTTGGGCTAGTTTTTACATGTAAGATACTTATAATCAATTAGATGGATGGATTAGTACGGTATGCGGGCAGCGCGGTCGCGCCCCCGGCCTGCCGAAATAAAGTGACGCGCGCGCCGCACAGTGTGTAACCAAGCGCCCGGAGTTAACGCCTTTGTTTGTACTATGACCAAAAAGCTGCTTTTTGTAACGACACTTCTGCTTGCGGTTACCCTGGTCGCATTTGCGGCCGACGTAACCGGCAAGTGGACCTATTCGCAACCTGGCATGAACGGTGGACCCGATCGCCAGACGACAATCACTCTCAAACAGGATGGCGACAAGCTGACCGGCTCCATCCCCGCCATGATGGGCGGACGCGGCGGCGGTGGCGGCGGCGCTCCGGCTGATCCGCCTCCCACGACTGAAATCACCAACGGCAAGGTGAGCGGCAGCACCGTCACCTTTGAAGTTCACAGACAGGGCCGCAACGGTGAGACAGTCACCAAGTACGAAGGCACCGTGGACGGCGACACCATGAAGCTGAAGGTGACCGCTCCGGGCCGCGGCGGTGGGGATCCGGTAACAACCGAGTTCACTGCCAAAAAGGGCACCACCTAGACTCTGGTTCAACAGCAGTATCCAAGCGGCCTATTCCCAGCAATGTGGGGTAGGCCGTTTTGTTTTGCCCCCAGGGGCAGATCGGAAGTCAGTTCTCTGTCGGCTTCTGCTCGATGTGATCGATGACCAGGACGGGCATCGGGTGTTTTTGCAGTTCCAATTTCAGCCCGAGCTGCTTTTCGAAAGCTTCCATCATCGACGGGCCGCCGGTTGGGTCCGACGCACCGACGGCTCCCGGCATGCCTCCAGGCACCGCACCGGCATCGCCGCGTCCACCACCGCCTGCCGCCATCATCTGGGCGAAGAGCCGCGGCGTCCAACTGATGACGAAATCATAGGCGTCTGTGAGCCCCGTGGAATCGATCACGGGATGGGTGATGTCGCCAATCGAATTCTGCTGCAGGTTTTCCACCAGCTCCGCCATGGTGGTGTTCTGGCAGGTCAGAGTAAAAGTGGGCGCTGAGCCCCCGCCAACCACCGAATTCCCGGTCTTGCACGCGGCCCGGTTCTGGGGATCCGCCTTCTTGAGCTTCGACTTTGTCACCATCAGGGCGTAGACCGGGGCATTTGTTATATGAGATCCCGGTTTTCGCCGCAATTTCCTTCTTCCGGCGTCAGCCTGCGTCTCCATATGAGATCCTATGTTACGGACCGTTATGGAATTCCGCCAGCTCCAGCTCTTCCTCGCCGTCATGGAATTCTCCAGCGTGACGCGCGCCGCGGAAAAGATGTTCCTCTCGCCGGGTGCGGTGAGCCTGCAGCTGCACAATCTGGCGGGCGACCTTCGGACGGAACTGTTCGTGCGATCCGGCAAGCGCCTGGTCCCCACGCCCGCCGCGGTGCGTCTGGCGGAACATGCCCGCAGCGTCCTGGCGCAGGTCCGCCAGATTGAACACGAGTTTGCCAACGATCCACTGACGGACTGCCGGCCGTTTCACCTGGCCACGGGCGCCAGCACGCTGATCCACCGGTTGGGTCCGCCGCTGCGGTTGCTGCGCAAGAAATTCCCGCAAACCCCGATTGAGATCACGGTTTCAGCTTCGGAAGAGATGGTGGCCGGCATTCTGGACCGGCGGTTCGATCTGGCCCTGATCACGCTTCCTTTTCCGGAAAGCGACATCGAACTGGTTCCTCTATTTGAGGAAGAACTGCTGATCCTGAAGCCATCCACGCAGCGTGTGAGCGGCTGGCATATTGGGGTGATGCAGCCGTCCGAACTGGCGTCGGCTGGGTTCATCCTGTACCCCAAGCGCAGCAACATGAGGACCATCATCGAGGGCTTCCTGCGCGAGATCGGCATTACGCCGCGGGTACTGATGGAAGCCGACGATACGGAAGCGATTAAGAAATTAGTGGAGACGGGATTCGGATATTCGATTCTGCCGGAAGGCGCTCTGCACGGACGTCCGCGGTTCTTCCAGACCTATCGGGTACAGAACCGCAAACTGGTTCGCACGCAAGCGCTAGCCATGGCCCGTTCGCAGCACCGCCGCGCGTTGACGGAATCGATTGCGCGGTTCTTGACGTCTGCGCTGGCAAACAAGTAAGGTGGCAGGGGCGGAAAGAGAATCTTCAGCGCGACACTTCGCTCATCAGCGCCAGTAGATTGCGATCGGGGTCGCGAAAGAAAGCCATCCAAAGGTCATAAGTGGGCATCGGGGCCACCAGATGCGGCTCGCCCTCAAATACCGCACCACGTCCGCGGATAGCCTGATAAGCCGCCTGGATATCGGGCACCTTGAAATAGAGGATGGAGCTGAACTGTTCGCCGGACTTCTCCGCGAGGCTGAGCATGAGGCGTACTCCTCCGCAATCGAAGAATGCCAAATTGGGGACCTGGAAGAGAAACTGAATACGCAGGGTGTCGCGATAGAAAGTGGTGGCGCGATCGAGATCGGTGACAGTGATGCCGATCTGGCCGAGCGTGGAAAGTGCGACAGGGCCGGCTGCGGGAGTAGCGGCGGATTCCATAAGATCTCCTGAGCTAAACATCATAGCCGAATCCCGCTGCGAAAAGCAGCGGAAGGGTGGAGCGTCGGGTGGAATCACGCTTGCTCCCGCGCGCGGCTCAGATTCGCGGGAACGTGCGGCGGGCAGAGTACGCGGTTGACAGGCGCCGGCTGAAAAGCGGCGGCCGCCAGGATTGGCTGGCCGCACAAAGGCACCGCCGCGGCGGGGGACTTAGGTGTGGCGGGCGGTCTTGGCCATGTGGCGCAGCAGACAGATGCAGACCGCCATCGAATCCACGTCGGGCTGAGCGGACTTGAGGACCTGAAGCAGGCTGTCGAGCAGTTCGCTGCGTTCTTCCTCCAGGCTGGTGACGGCACGGCCCGGTGGACGCCTTTCGGTAAAGGCGAATTGCGGGGTATAGACGCAGCGGATGGTTTCGACGATGGAAACCCCGGTCTGATTCGGGCGGCTCAATCCTCACCTCTAAATGGCTTATCGGCGTGACTTTAGGGAGTATGAAGCGGGCTTTCGGAAGGTGCGATTAATGTCCCGGTGCGCCCCGGCCGATAAGGGTGATGAAGAGCTCATGATCCGGCTGACTCGCCTGAATCGCGCGCCGATGGTCTTAAACGCCGACCTGATTGAACACATCGACGTGACGCCGGATACCGTCATCACACTGACAACGGGGCAGATTCTGCGCGTGCGGGAGAGTTCGGAAGAAGTGGTGAGGCGCATCATCGAATTCCGGAGGCGGATCTTCTCGCCGTCCGGAGATCCCTCCGGGCTCTGTGACCCGATCGTGCCAGAGGTTTCCGCGCCCGGGGAAGAGAACGGAAACTCAAACTAACCTACCTCCATGGCAGCCGCCCCCAAACCCTCGCCCCAAGTTGCGCCAGCAGTCCCATCGCCGCGCCGCAAGCCGGCGGTGCGTCCCGATTTTTCGACGCTGGCGGGAATTGCCGTGGCCCTCACCGGCATTATTGGCGGGCTGCTGCTCGAGAAGGGCGAGATTCAGGACGTGGCCCAGGCCACCGCCGCGATGATCGTGCTGGGTGGGACGCTGGGCGCGGTGCTGGTGACCACACCGCTGCCGGTTTTTCTGCAGGCTGTTAAAGGGCTGCGCTGGGCTTTTCTGGAACGCGCCAACTCCACCGCGGCCACCATTGAGACGCTGATTCAATACGCCACCAAGGCGCGTAAGAACGGCATTGTCAGCCTGGAATCCGAAGCCGCCGCCATCCCAGATCCGTATTTGCGGAAAGCCGTCAACCTGGCGGTGGACGGCACGGATCTTCAGGAACTCCGCAAAATGATGGAGCTGGACATCAGCCTGGGGGAGCAAAGCGCCGAGGCGCAGGCGAAAGTGTGGGAAGCGGCCGGCGGCTATGCGCCGACCATTGGCATCATCGGCGCGGTGATGGGGTTGATTCAGGTGATGAAGCACCTGGAAGACATCAAAGCCGTAGGGCACGGCATCGCGGTGGCCTTTGTGGCGACGGTATACGGTGTCGGTTCGGCGAACATCTTTTTTCTGCCGGTGGCTAATAAGCTGAAGGCGCGAATGCGGGATGCGGCGCTGCGCAAGGAGATGATCCTGGAAGGGATCATCGGAATTGTGGAAGGCCTTAATCCAACGCTGATCCGGACCAAGCTGGAGGCCTACATGGAAGAGCCCGCGACACCGCAAAAAACAAAAGCGGCCAAGAATGTGCGCGTACCGGGAAAGGCCGGCGCCGGGCCGCAGGCGGCAAGGAGTGAGCAACCCGGGACGGGAAGCTTGTTATGAGACAAAAGCGTCCGAAGGAGGCGGAGAATCACGAGCGGTGGCTGGTTTCCTATGCGGACTTCATTACGCTGCTCTTTGCATTTTTTGTTGTGATGTTCGCCTCCACGCAATCCGACAAACTGAAGGCGAAGGAAGTTTCCGAATCGGTTCGGGAGGCCCTGGAACACGGGCAGTTCAGCGCCGCCATCTCCACGGTGCTGGGGCGCGGGAAACACGAAAACAGCCGGCCGCCGGTCAATCCGGACCGGGTGGAGAAATCGGAGAACCTGCCGCCCAAGCCGGCGCCGCCGCAACAGCCGGCCGACCTGGCCAAGTCGCTCGACCGCCTGCAGACCGGCCTGACGATGGAACTGAAAGCCGGCAAGATCGGGCTCAAGCTGGAAGGGCGCGGCCTGATCATCAGCTTGCGGGAGGCCGCATTTTTCGCGTCAGGCGACGATGGTGTGGCTCCAGCCAGCATTCCCATTCTGGCGAAGGTGGCGGCCGAACTGCAGCAGTCGTCGAATCCGCTGCGCCTGGAAGGGTATACAGATGCGATCCCCATCCACAATTCGCGGTTCCGCAGCAACTGGGAACTCTCGACGGCGCGTAGCATCGCCATGCTGGAGGTGCTGCGCCAGCGGTTCCAGATTGCTCCAGACCGGATGGCGGTAGTGGGATACGCCGAGAACGCACCGGAAGACACCAACGAAACCGAAGAGGGCCGGGCTCACAACCGGAGGGTAGATCTGGTGGTGCTTTCGACCGAAGCGCAAAAGTCCGAGCCAGTGTCGACGGCGCCGGGTGCGCATGTTCCGTAGGGCGGACGTTGGGGTTCACTCGATCCTCCGCTCCCCCTTCTACCGCGTCACCACTTTCCCCGGCAGCGCATTCGTCATCTTTCCGCCGTCGATCACCGGCACGCCGTTCACCAGCACGTACTGCATACCCACCGAAAGCTGATTCGGATTTTCAAACGTCGCCACATCGCGAATCGTCTCCGGATCGAACACCACCACATCAGCCCACATTCCGGCCTTCAACACACCCCGGTCCGCAAACCGCATGCGCCCCGCCGGCAGCGACGTAAATTTCCGGATCGCCTCTTCCAGCATCAGCTTCTTTTCTTCCCGCACATACTTGCTCAGAATATGCGGAAACGCGCCATAGGCGCGCGGATGCGGATGCTCTTTTCCCAACAGCCCGTCCGTCGCGGTTCCCTGCGAATCGTTACAAACGGAAACCCACGGCTGCTGCAAAGCCAGCACCACATCCGGCTCCGACATCACGAAGAACGCCACCTCCGTGAAGGCTTCGTCCTCAATCAGTAAATCGAAAACCGTGTCGATCGGGTCTTTGTTCCACAGCTTCGCGATCTCCGCAATCGTCTTTCCCTGTAGCGGCACCAGCTTGGGATTCTGCACCGCGCCCACGATGAACGCTTCCGGACCCGTCACCTGTTGCCATTCGTTGTTCCAGTTGCCGCCCGGCGTTTCCATTTCTTTGCGGACGCGCGCGCGCTGCACCGGGTCCTTCAGCCGTTCGATCAGCTTCTTGTCCCCGCCATCGTGCGCCCACGGCGGAATAATGGCTGAGAAGGAATTGAAGGCCGCCGTGTAAGCGTAAGTGTCCGCGGCCACGTCCACGCCCGATTGCCGCGCCGCATTGATATGCTCCACAATCTCCGCCATCCGTCCCCAGTTCGATTTTCCGGCTGCTTTCAGATGCCAGATCTCCACCGGAATCTTCGCTTCCCGCCCGATGCGGAACGCCTCATCCAGCGCCCCCATGATTCCGTCCCCCTCGTCGCGGATGTGCGAAGCGTAAATGCCACCGGCTTTGGCCGCCTCCGCCGCCAGCGCAATCAGCTCTTCCGTGGTGGCATACGGCGCCGGTGCGTATTGCAAGGAAGTGGAAAGCCCCACCGCGCCATCGCGCATGGCGTCCCGCACCAACCCCTTCATACGTTCCAGCTCCGCCGCCGTCGGCGCGCGGTTGGCTTCCCCCACCACCACCCGCCGCACCTGCGTGGCGCCCACATAACTCGCCAGGTTGATTCCCATCCCCTGCTTGCGAAGTCGCGCAAAATACTCGCCGAACGTGCGCCAGTCGGGCCGGATGCCATAGTGCTCCCACGTCACGTGGTCCAGTTGGATCACCGCGTCGTTGAGCGGTGCAATCGAATCGCCTTCCCCGGTCACCTCCGTCGTGATGCCCTGGTAGATCTTGGATGGCAAATGCGGGTTGACCAGGATGCTGGTTTCCGATTGCCCCAGCATGTCGATGAATCCGGGCGCCACAACCATGCCCTTCGCATCAATGCTGCGGCGCGCGGCTGCGCCTTCCAGGTGGCCCAGCGCCGCGATCTTCCCCGCCCGAATCCCGATATCGCCGGCATACCAAGGCGACCCGGTCCCGTCGATGATCCTTCCATTGCGAATCACCACGTCGTACGGATTGGCCGCGGCGGCGAACAGTAAAACCGGAAGCAGGATGGGCATAGTTGTTACAGGCCAGTATATCCGCCTCGCCCCCAAATTACGCTACCCTGATACGCAATGCCCCAGAACGCATTCACACCCGCCGAGCGCGCCGTCTTTCGCCGCCTGAAATCTCCCGAGAAAATTCAGCAATTCCTGGACGACCTCGGCTATAACAAGGAGCCGCATGGCCCCACCTGCTCCTCGCCCCGCACCGTCCTGCGCCACCGCACCGCGCACTGCATGGAGGGCGCCATGTTTGCCGCCGCCGCTCTGCGCATGAACGGCGACCCACCTCTATTGCTGGATCTCGAAGCTGTCCACGACGACGATCATGTGCTCGCCATCTTCCGCCGGTTCGGCCATTGGGGCGCTCTGGCCAAATCCAATTTCTCCGGCATCCGCTACCGAGAACCGGTCTACCGCACGCTGCGCGAACTGGTGATGTCGTACTTCGAACACTATTTCAATCTGCGCCGCGAAAAGACGCTCCGGAATTATTCGCGCCCCGTCAATCTACGCCGCTTCGATTCCATCCACTGGATGACAGCCGAAGAAGATGTCTGGCCCGTGCCCGAGCACCTCTGTGACATCCGCCACACGCCGGTACTCAACCCGCGTCTGATTACTAATCTTGGCCGTGTAGACGCCCGTCTCTTCGCCGCCGGCCTGCTGGGCCGCACATTGCCGCCGCATGGCGCTCGATCAGAACTGCACCGGAAATAGTCTGCACTTCTGGCATACGAAACGATTCGCCGCTGATACCAAAGCTCTTCTCAGCCTTGCGGATTGGTTCCTCTACGCCGCTTTTCGCCGTTCGCCGAGCGCGTGAATCGCAGTCGGCAGCAGGGACAGGAAAATGATCGCCAGAATTACCGCGTCGAAATGGTCATGCACAAATTTCACATTGCCCAGCACGTATCCCAGCATCGTCAGCATAAACACCGACCCAATGCACCCGCAGAGACTGAAGGGAAGAAACCGCAAATACGGCATCTGCCCCACGCCCGCCATGAACGCGGCGAAGCTTCGCACAATGGGCAGGAACCGCGCGAACAGAATGGTCTTGCCCCCGTACCGTTCGTAGAATGCCTTGGTGCGCGTCACGTACTCCTGCTTGAAGATCAGCGAATCCTGGCGCGCGAAGATCCGCGGGCCCGTTTGCCGGCCGAGCAGGTACCCGGTGGAATCGCCCAGCATGGCCCCCAACATCAATATGGCATTCACCACGACGATGTCTAAGTGCCCGGCGCCCGCCACAACGCCCACCGTGAACAGCAGGGAATCGCCCGGCACCACAATCCCCACCAGCAAGCCCGTCTCCGAAAAGACCAGCCCGAACAGCACCGCATACCCCAGCCAGCCGGAGAGCATCGTGGCCAGCAGCTCAATCAGCCGATCGGGGTTGGTCAGCGACCGCAGAAAATCAAGAATGGCATGGATCATTCGCGGGCGCCGTTCCCACGGCTTGCGCCAACTCCGCTCCCGGAGCTGGGGCTGCCAGGCGCAAACTCCGCGCCTTTCTGAGCGTGCGCTACAACCTCGACATGGTGCATGGGCAAATTAACCGGCCAAGGCACTAGCTATGGAAGCTCGTAATAATCCGGTCGATGACATCCTGGTGCACCTTCAGTTTCCCTTGCTTTTCCAGATTTTCCACCAGTCCGGCCTGAAACAGGTTGCCTCGGATCCGCGCCTTTTGCGACTTCAGGTCATCCCGAATCTTATCGCGCTGCTCGGCCAGTTGCCCCATGTCCGCCGGAACGTGGCCCACGATCTGGACCACCATCGTGCCATCCGGCATCGGGATCGGATTCATCACTGTGCCGTTGAACTTCTGGAACCCGTCGTCGATATAGGCTGCCGAACCGAACCCGTCGATCGTCGCCTGACGCTTGAACGGGTCTGGCGTCTTGACATCCAGCCCCATAGCCTTGGCTGCCTTTACCATGTCGCCGCCGTTCGCCTTGGTGGAGTCCACCAGTAGCTTGGCCTTTTCCGTCATGACCCTCGACAGACCCTGGGCGGCCAGCACGCTGCGGATCTGCGCCTTGACTTCGTCGTATGCGGCCGGCCGCGCCGGAATCACGTCCGCCACTTCGGCCAGCGCGATCCGCGTCGCACTCAGCGGCACCGCCTGCGAAATCTCGCCCTTCTTCAAATTGGCAATCGCCTGGTCGAAATCCGGATTGCCACCCACTTCGGGAACCGGCTTGCCCGCGCCTACACCATCGGCCTTCACCACTTGCATCCCGAACTCAGCCGCCACCTTCTCGGGGTGCGCCGGGTCCTTTTGCCATTCGGCCTGCGCCTTGTCGGAAATCTGCTGCATCTTCTGAGCCGCTTGCCCCTGCTTCCACTGCGTGGCCAGTTCAGCTTTCACTTCCGCGAATGGCCTCACGCGCGCTTCTTCGTGCGCCTGCACCTGAATAATGTGGTATCCGTATTGTGTCTTTACCAGATCGCTGATTACACCGGGCTTCAGTGAAAAAGTCGCCTTCTCGAATTCCGGCACCATCTGTCCCCGCGTCACCCAGCCCACATCGCCGCCCTTCGCCGCGGAACTGGTGTCGTCGGAATCCTTCTTCGCCGTTTCCGCGAAGTCCGCGCCCGCCCGCAGTTTCTTCAGCGTGTCCTCGGCCTTGGCCTTGATTTTCGCCTCGTCCCCAGCCGGCTTCCCTTGCGTCATAAACAGGATGTGCCGCGCCTGCACCCGCTCCGGCATCCGGAAATTACTCATGTTCTGGTTGTAGGCTGCCATCAGGTCGGCGTCCGTAGGATTCAGGTCCGCCTCCACTTTGGATTGGTCCCCCACCAGCACCACCAGGTCCTTCTTCTGCGGAATGTTGAACTGCGCCGTATTCGCCTTGTAATATGCGGCAACCTGATCTTCCGTCGGCTCCGATTCCTTCTTGTACTTGTCGAGCGGCACCTTCACGAACCGGATCTCCAACAGGTCGTTCTTCTTGCGGTATTCGGTTTCAATTTCGAGCGGCGTTACGATGGTTCCCTCTAGCGCCACCTGGCGCAGGCGCGCAATCAGCATGTCCCGCTTCATGTTGTTTTCAAACGTTTCGATATCCGTGCCTTCCTGCGCCAGCATCGCCGCATAGATATCCTTGCCCACGAATTTACCATCCGGAAACAGCCCGGCGTAATTCTGGCGAAGCGCATCCGCCACATCCTGGTCGGTCACTTGCAATCCCAAGCGCTCAGCCTCGTAGGCCAGCGCGTGCTCCGTGATGAGCTGGTTGATCATCTCCGGCACGTAGTTCGGCAATACCTCCGCCGGAATCTGGCGGCCCTTCGTCAGGTTTTGGATGCTGCGCCGCACCTCTGCTTCCGTGATGCTGTCCTTGCCCAGTTGCGCCACCACCAGGTCGCTCGATCCCGAGTTCCGGTCGCCTTGGGGCACCAGGTACAGCAGCATGAATGCTGACAGCACTACGAGGAGCGCTCCTGTGCCGTACTTCTTGAATTTATCTCGCCTGCCAAGCTTGAACACATTAAACATGGATGCCGGAAACTCCTGTCTTCAAAAGGGGAATAACCAGTATAGCGAATGCCGCCGCCGTCCGGACAAGGCCCGTCTCTGCTTCAACGGAGCGGTGACTTGGTGCGGTGGATCGGTGCGAGGCCTTGTGGCCGGCGCCATGGTGAGCAGCGCCGCTGGCGGCCGCTCTTGCCTTTATGGACGCCTTCGCTCCTCCTGGCAGTCAATCGGCCCGTCGCCTGCCAACCTCCACCCGCCACGCGGTGCGCCGGACGCTTCCACCGGTTCGATGTAACTCCGCACCTCAACACGTTCCGCTCGGAAGCCACAGCGCTGCGCCTTTTCCGGCAACTTCGGTGGCACACCCGATCGAAACCATCGAACAGGCATAGACCTTTGCGGCTCTGCCGGTCGACTGCGCGAGGGCGCTTACGCCGCAACTTCCAACGCCTCGGGAACTTCGGACGGGCGTGGTTCTTTTGGGACGAAGTAGCTCCAACAGCGGCGCGCGGGAAGCTCCAGGATGTAGCGTGAAACCAGCGCGAGGACGAACGTCGCAGCCAACACAGTGGCCGCGCGAACAGCGAACTGAAGAAACGTAACGGTGTTGCTGAACACCCGATCATAAGCACTCGCCACCAACATGTGGATAATGTACAGACAATAACTCAGGTCACCCACCCAACAGAGCCAGGGAAATCGGAATACCCGCGTCGCCGTGCTTCCGTGAAACGCCGCGGCAACGAGCACCATTGACAAGAAAAGAAGCTGGGCGGGAAGGAATTGCAAAGCGGATCCCAGCCGGTAGCCCCGATGCCACAATCCAAACGGGGCTCCGGCACACCCGACGACAATGGCAAACGCCAAGGCCGTGCCCACCACACGCAGGACTGTCCGCCGGTTGTAATAACTGGACCGAACCAGGCAGGCGAGCAAAGCGCCCCAAGCGAGGCCGTCCAGCCGGTACCAGGAGAGAAAGTAGACATCGCGTGGAAACGCCAGCAGGCGCACCACCGGCTCCAGAATACACAGCAGCGCAGCCGAAATCACCACCGTACGAAGCTTGGCAAAGTGCACAAGCCAGGGCCAGCCCAAATAGAAATGTTCTTCGACGGCGAGCGACCATAGAGGGGTATTGATCATCTCGACTCCGAACAAAGGAGCCACGTTGGCCATGTAAACCGCGCCGAACAGTACGAATGGCGTTGAGCCGCGATAACAAATGAAGATGATCGACAGGACCACGTAGTACAGCGGCAGAATTCGCAAAGCACGGCGTACGAAAAACCTGCGGAGCGCGTGTGCTTCGTTCTTCCCGTCCAGTAGGACCCCGGTGATCAGAAAACCGGAGAGCACAAAGAAAAGATCAACGCCCAGCCATCCGGGATAGGTTGCGTTCGCGATGAGTTTCGCAAAGCCGTGCCATTGCTGAGCCCGCATCGAGAAGGAAAATATGTGGTGAAGCAGCACCACCAGAATGGCGATACCGCGGACTCCATCCAGTTCTGGGACTCGAATTCCCGAGGAGACAGGGCTGACGCGAGGGTTCTTCTCAATTCCGCCGCGAGGGGGATTGTAGGTAGGCACCACTCTCGCTGCCGTCGCCATATGCAACATAGTGGCTGAATGGGTGAAACGCTCTCAAGAAAATGTTCATTCGCGTACCAAACCGGAATCCGGGCTGACCATCAGGCTGGAGACCATTCACTTCCATGTCGCGCACCCGGGGCGCCTGCCGGGCGACGCAGACGGCATGCGATTGTCATTTCTAATGCTCCGGACGGTTCGCTGGAAAGGGAATGCCTGGGGCTATGGCCTCGATGCTTGCTTCCTCGTTGAGCGCCGGGATGGCTATCAATAATTTCATGGCAAGTCCGCCTTCGGACTATTGTACCCAGTTCCCCCGCGGCCTATTCTAACCAGCGCTTGGTTGTAAGCCACCGGCTTCAGGTTCCCTTCGGGATGCTTAGACAGCTGAGCCCCGTCACCAACCCGTGGCGCAGCCACTCCTGGGTGGCAGCTCCCACGCGTGCTTTTTCCGAGCCATTCTCTCCGCCGGAGCGCTTGCACGGCCGCGCCCTTGCCGCGCTCAGTGGATGGTGAGTGTGTAATCACCGGCCGTTTTGGCCTCGCCCCATACCTGAAGAAAATAACTCTTACCGTTTTCCACTTTCATCGTGTAGTGAAGGTCGGAACCCGGAACGGTCAGCTTAGGGGCTGAGCCGCTATTCGTCATTTCGGGGCTGAAGGTGGTGAGGGCCGGAACCAGGTTCTTCGAGCGGTTCTTAATCTCCACCGTGACGGAGCCGCGTTCGGAACCGCGGAAGGAGTAATAGTCCGTATCCTGGGCATCCATGATATTCGCTTCCACCGCTTGATCCAGCCCGATCCTGGTGGCATCCAGGATATCGTCGTTGGGTTCGAAAGCGTCAAAAGCCTTCAGCGCAGACACCGTCAGAGAGTAAGCGCCCGCACTCCCCAACAGACCTTCGACGTGAACATAAAGGACCGCATTGGGCGGCGGCGAAATGGTCTCGCTGATGGAAGTTCCCTCCTGGTCGGACTCCTTGGACCAGTCGAGCGGACGGTCGTCCACGTCGTAAAGGCGGATCCGTGGCGCCAGCGTGGCAGAGTGATTGGCCAGCGACACCAGCAGGAGATCCCGCGGCGAGGGAGGAGAGACCACCCGAAAGCAATCGATATCGTTGACGTCGAGCGAGATTTCGGCCTCGATGGGCTGGCCCAGGGAAATCGTATTGGCGTTTTGGTCGTTGCCGTTGGGTTCCGCTTCGCGGCTCATCGGGTCGGCCGAGGCGCCGAGTTTGAAACGCGTCAGGTTTTGCCGCGTGATGGCGTACTGCGAATCGCGGGAGAGAACTTCACGGAAAGCGCCGACGGCCCTGGCGCCGTCACCCAACTTCACCGCGAGGACCCCCAGGTTATTGAAGACCACCGGGACCGGGGCAATCCGGGCAACGTTTTCCAACAGCGCCGCCGACGACGAGAACTCGCCCCTGTTCATGGAGTCGGACGCACTGTCGAATTCGTGCTCCACGTCGGTGTCGCCCAACGGCTTCCCCTGAAAGCGCAGGTATTCCTGGCGCAGTAGCCCGGCATCGGTAATGTAACCGGGAAGCGGTTGGTAGCGCGGCGTGTGAGGCGAGCTCCACCACGTGGAAACCCAGGGATACGATATACCTGCCAGGACCAGCAGCAGGAGCAGCAGCAGCCATGAGTAACGCGAATACCACGGCGAGCTTCTTCTCCTTTTGCGGCGCCGCGGAATACCGCCTTCGGCGAAACCTATCGGCTTGCGGTCAGAGGGAAGCATAGTGCGGTGCAGGCAATTTGAGCCGCTTTGCTACAATCCTAATTCTATGCGCTTTGCGCGCTGCCGCGTCGCAAAAAATGGGATCAAAGTAGCTCTGGCGGTATGCAGCCTGGGGCTCCTGGCGTTCCCTCAAAAAAAGAAGGACGAAACCCAGACGCTCCAAATTCCCCGTGATCTGCCCACGGCCGTCGAGGGCGATCCGCGCAAATTCGTATTCCATCTGACGCCGCTCTCCGGCAAAGGCCTGCTGACGAAACAGGTGCGCGACGCGCTGGGCGTTCTGCTCCACCAATCCAAGGGCGACCCTATCTTAGAGGTTCGCGCCTTTGTGGCCGGTTCGGGCGACGCCAGGCGGGTCCGCGATCTGGTGAGCGCCGTCTTCACGGAACGCCGGGAGCCGCTGCCCGTGCTGAGCCTGGTGCAGGTGGGCGGCTTGCCGCTGGAAGGCGCGCAAGTCGAACTGGAAGGAATTGCGGAGAGCCGCAAAGAAACCAGCCATTACGGGCTGGCGTTGATTTCGGCGCAGCCCGCCTTTTCGGAAAGTCCGCTGGATGCCACCGGGCCGCTGGTGGCGAAATCGGTGGGCTCGCTCGAAATCGCGCTCGCCGCCGCTGGCTCACAACCGGCGGATATGGAGCGCATTACCTGTTTCCTGAGTTCTCTCGACGGCCTGGATGCAACGCGCAAACTAGTGGCCGGCAAGTTCCCCACAGCCGCGGCCAACTTCGTGCAGACCCAGCGGGCTCCAGCCCGGGCACTGGCCTCTTGTGAGGGCGTGGCCCGCTTGCGGCGCGAAGGCGGCGCGCCGCTGGCAGTCCTGAATCCGGAAGCCCTGCCGGCGGAGGCGGGCCAGTCGCAGGTGGCGCTGGTGGGCGCTGCTCGAGTCGTGCTGACGGGTTCGCAGGTTTCGTTTGGACTGGCCGAAAAGGACACCCGCCTGGCCTTCGAGCGGTTGGAAAAATCACTGGAGCAGGCCGGCACTTCCATACGCTCCGTGGCATTTGCGGAATGCTATGCGCTTTCGTCCGGCATCGCGGGCCAGGTGCGGAAAGTGCGCGGCGATTTCTTCGATCAGGGGCGCCCGCCGGCCGGTTCGCTCGAACCGGTAGAGGGATTACCCTCCATGGACGCCGGTTTCGCCATGGATGTCATGGCCGTGAAGTAGACCATCGCAAGGGGAATGGTCTCAGGCTGGAAGTTCGCGGTCGCATCCGGGTGGATGGCAAGCCGGCAGGCCCGTTGACTGGCCTGGAGCGGTCTGGCATTACGGTAGCGTGCGGCGGATCACATTACTCGTTCTTTCCGGCCGCAACTTTGCCGCAGCATGGGAATCTCGGCACCGGACGGAACGTAATCCCGGCGCCTGCGCATTTCGATGGAAGCGGAATGACCCGATTGCCGACGCTCGCGGTTCTATGCCGGGGCGTGATCGCGATGGGCGGGGCTCCTTTTCCAGACTTGCCATGCCCCCCATCCAGCATGAACGTGAAGGAAATCATATTGTTGTCATAATGAGATATGGGCGAAGGATTGCGCTTCGAATGCCAGGCCGGTTGTACGGCCTGCTGCGAACAAAAAGGGTATGTCTACCTCAGCGAGGCCGATCTGGTGCGCGCCGCCACATTTGTTGGCATGACGCCGCGAGCCTTCGAAAAGAAATTCGTTTATCGCACCAGCCGCCAATTGCGCCTGCGTGTCCCGCGCCAATCGCAGTGCCACTTCCTGCGCGATGGAGGCTGTTCCATTCACCCCGCCAAACCCACCCAGTGCCGCATCTTCCCCTTCTGGCCGGAACTGGTGGAGAGCAAACAGGAATGGAAAAAAACCTCCGCCTATTGTCCCGGAATGGGCCAGGGCCCGCTGATCCAGATTGAAGTGGCGCGTCAACAGGCAGCCGGGATGCGAGAAGCCTACCCCACGCAGTACGAGTAACCAGTAGAACAGGCGCTCCCGGTCTGTCGAAGCCGCGCTGCCCGTGATACTCTGGCTGTGCTATGGCTGAGCTGCCACCACCACCCATGCCTCCGGCCCTTGCGGATTGCCTCACCACGTTTCAATCGCCGTCCGGCCTGGTTTCGGTGCCTTCGCCTTCCACCCTGCTGCGCTCCCTGGATGGCAAAATGCGCATCGATCTCGGCCTGACATCCATCATCACCAATCCCGTGGAAGCCGTGATCATTCTGCTCGATCACGCCAATCTGGTAGCGCGCCTGATACCCATGTTGCCCGGAATTCCGGCCGTGCCGGGGATGGCTGGCTTGCCCGGCGTTTCACTCCCTGGCGCCGGCGCCGGTCTGCCCGGTTTGGTGGAATTGGGCCTGGCTTTGATCCACGGAATTCAGGCCAGAGGCGTGCAATATACGCTGCCCCAGTTGCCCGGCGAAACCCTGCCACCCATCATCGCTGAGATCTGGACCTGCATCGCCACCCAACTCCCCGTGATGTCGAAAATCACCGGCCCGTTCGGGGTCCGCACTTCCATCTGCAAGACCGCGCCAGTGCTCAATCCACCTCAGGCGTCCTTCCAGATTCCGCCCAATTACCGCCAGCTACCGTAAGTATTTATTGAAGAAATCGATGGTCCGCTGCCAGGCCAGTTTCGCCGCGGTTTCGTCGTAGCGCGGCGTCGTGTCGTTGTGGAAGCCGTGGTTGGCGCCTTCGTAAATGTAACCCGTGTGCACCACGCCGGCCGCCGTGAGTGCTGCATCCCATGCCGGCCAGCCGCCCGTGATCCGCGCGTCCAGCGACGCATAGTGCAACAGCAACGCGGCTTTGACTTTGGCCGCATCGGCTGCGGGAGGCTCGTTGCCATAGAAGGGAACGGCCGCGGAAAGATCCGCGCCCATCCGCACGGCCAGAGTATTAGCGATGCCGCCGCCATAGCAGAAGCCCACCACACCAATCTTGCCGGTGCAATCGGAACGTTTTTTCAGCCAACTCGCGGCAGCCGCGAAATCCTCCGTCATCTTGGCTTTATCCACTTTCGCGAATAGCGTGCCGCCCTCTTCTTCGGTGCCCGGGAAGCCGCCCACGCTGGTCAGACCGTCGGGGGAGAACGCCATGAATCCAGCCGCTCCCAAACGGCGCGCCACATCCTCTATATAAGGAGTCAGGCCGCGGTTTTCATGCACCACCAGCACGCCGGGCAATTTCCCGGTGGCGCCCGCCGGACGCACCAACGGTCCTTTGATCTCCCCATTGCCTTGCGGCGAAGGAACCGTCACCATCTCGATTTTGATGCGCTTGTCGTCCTTCGGCACCTGCTGCGCCCAGGCGTAATTGGGCTTCAGGCTCTCCCAAATCGCGGCGGCAGTCAGGCCACCCACGGCGAACTTCTGAGCCCCTTCCAGGAAGGACCGCCGGTCCATTCCACCGTGTACATATTTATCGAAAAGATTCAGTAATTCCTGCGGATAATCGCTGGCCTTCTTACGTTCCATAGCGCTTCCCTCCAACTGTCGAAAGCATAGCATACGCGGTTTCAGACGCTTGCCCCACCATGAGATGATGATCAGACTATGTCCAGCGACCATCACGGCCATCACTCCCACCACGTGGAAAGTCATTTCGAAGCCTCCGCTACGGTTCGCGACGTGGTGATCGGCATGTCGGATGGTCTCACTGTCCCCTTCGCCCTGGCCGCCGGGTTGACCGGCGTGGCCGCGGCCACCAGCCACCTGGTAGTTATCGCGGGTCTGGCGGAAATCGCCGCCGGTTCTATTGCCATGGGCCTGGGTGGTTATCTCGCCGCGCGCACCGATCGGGACCACTATGAATCCGAAAAACAGCGCGAAATCCGCGAGTGCATCGAATTGCCGGAAAAAGAAACCGAGGAAGTCGCCGAAGTCTTCCGCGGTTATGGTATGACCGAAGAACAAATGGCTCCCGTGGTGAAAGCCATTTGCAGCGATCAAAAGCGATGGGTGGATTTCATGATGCGCTTCGAATTGGGCTACGAAGAACCAGACCCCAAACGCGCCCGCAATAGCGCCGTCACGATCGCCATCTCCTACATCGTCGGCGGTCTGGTCCCGCTATCCTCTTATATGGCGGTCGACAATCTGAAAACCGCCCTGACGATTTCCGTAGCCGTCACGCTCGCCGCGCTCTTCCTCTTCGGCTACGTAAAAGGCCGGTTGACGGGCCTCACCCCGCTGCGCGGCGGCCTGCAAACCGTAGTCATCGGCGGCCTGGCGTCCGCCGCCGCTTTCGGCCTGGCCCGCTGGATCAACTGAAGAGAGAAGTGAGAAGGCAGAAGACAGAAGTCGGAATGCTGCTCCGAAGATTTTATTCCGGTTTCTGACTCCTAACTTCTCGCTCCTGCCTCCGGTGGGATAATAGAACCAGATGGAGGGGTTTCAACCAGCGCCGACCCGCGTTCCGCGCCGCGCTTTCCTGATCATGCCTGTCGCGTTCGCCGGCCTGATCGCCATTTCCCGGCGCAGCGACCGCCGCTTGCCTGACCCGCACTCGGGCGGCGCAGGCTCCTGGATCCCCATCGTCATCTTCTCCGATAATGAAAAAAAGAAGGAGACTGTCCAAGTGCAAAAAATCAACAAATCCGACGCCGAATGGAAGAAGGAACTCACTCCGGAAGAGTTCGAAGTGGCGCGCAAGAAGGGCACGGAGCGCGCGTTCACCGGCCGCTACTGGGACAACCACGAACCCGGCATGTACCGCTGCGCCTGCTGCGGCACGGACCTGTTCCTTTCCGGCGACAAGTTCGATTCCGGCACCGGGTGGCCCAGCTTTTCCGCCCCTGCCGCCAACGAAAACGTCGCCACCGAAACCGACCGCAGCTATTTCATGGATCGCACGGAAGTGCTCTGCAGCAAGTGCGACGCCCATCTGGGCCATCTTTTTCCCGACGGCCCGGCACCCACCGGCCAGCGCTATTGCATCAACCCCGCCGCGCTGCGTTTTGAACCGAAGAAATAGCCCGCGCCGCCGTCCCGATCCCGCTACCATAGCTGGTAGATGACCGCCGCTAAACGGACCCGCCGTTCCTACCGCGTCTTCCGGTTGGAATCCTGGGAGAGTTTTCTCCAACTGGTGACCAAGCCGCCATTTTCCAACTGGGCCTTTCGCGGCGAACGCGACGAGCGCTGGCCGCTCTATAGCTCGCTCTCGCGCTATCTGCAGAATTTCGCCGTCGCGCCCGAAGCGTGGCCCGCGCAGGAAGCCCGCATTCTGCGCATCTTCAAACGCAAAGCCCACCAATTTCTAGCCAAGCCGCCCGACGCCGACGACGATTTTCAGTGGATGGCCCTCATGCAGCACCACGGCGCGCCCACGCGACTGATCGATTTCACCTGGTCGCCTTACGTTGCCGCGTTTTTTGCGATGGAGCGGACGCTGGCCGATGGCGTGGTCTGGGCCATGAACCCCGCGCGCATCGAAAGCAGCCGCGCCACCAAGCCCAAAGCCGTCGATCCGCGCGAAAAAGGCCACTTCGCCCGCTACTTCCTGAAGGGCAACCACCGCTTCATCTGGATGGGCGAGCCGCACACCATGAACCGGCGGCTGATTGCGCAATCCGGGACCTTCGCCGTCCCCGGCGTGCTCGACCTGGCCGTGGAAGACATTGTGCACGATGCCGATCCGGAAAACATTCTGGCTAAGATTGTTCTGACGAACGCGGTCCGCGAAGTGGGCATGCGCGAGCTATATCGCATGAACATCACCTATGCCACATTGTTCCCCGACCTGGATGGTCTGGCGAAGTCGATGGGCTATGAACTGGAATTCCACTGGGCTTACAATCCGCGGACCATGGAAAAGTATGAGAGATGAGCGCGACTTAGAACTGTGGCGCGCGGGCGAGCACCGCCCACGCCATCACTTGGATATCATGATCGCTGGATTGCGGGTTCACGGCATAAACCGATTCGTCCGGGCGGTTGCGCAAACGGCGGTCTTCGCGGCGTCGATCGGAGTCGCACCGATGGCGCCCGGCGTTTACGCTCAACCCTTGTCCCCTCAACGGTCGGCCGCACCGCGATTCGAGTCGGCTTCGGTGAAGTTGTGCGGAGCGGGGGACGCCTCGACATACCCCCGGATCGACAGCGGCGTACGCGGCCCGTCAGCCGGTCTGCTGCTGACTTGCGAGCCGCTGGAACTGCTCATCCAGAGAGCATACCTGATGTACCGCGACGGCCGTTCCCATCCGGAGCCCATTTTTCTGACTCCCATCGCCGGGCTGCCGGCCTGGGGCCGGTCCGACCGCTACACCATCGAAGCCACAGCGCCCGGACCGCAAAGCCTGGAGATGATCATGGGGCCCATGCTTCAGTCTCTTTTGGAAGAGCGCTTTCGGTTGAAGATCCGGAGCGAAACGGGAGACGTGCCGGCCTATGGGTTGACCGTCGCCGACGGCGGACCGAAGTTCCAGGCAACCGTCGAAGGAAGTTGCACGCCCGTCGACTTCTCAAAACCAGCGATCCCGCGGCCCACGCCACAGCACCCGTTCTGCGACTTCATCACGCTGGACCCGAAGAGCGCCGGGATGATTGCTTATGGGATGACGATGGCGCGGCTCAGCCTGCGACTCTCGGGAGCTTTGGGTCAGCCGGTGATCGACCGGACCGGACTTGCGGGGGCCTTCGACATTCCATTGGACGTGTCGCCCGGCCAGATCCTGCCCGGCGGGCAGATTCTGGAAGTGCACGGCGGTTCGGCGCCGGTGCCGTCGAACCCAGGCGGCGCGCTGCCGCTCGCCCTGCAAAAGGTTGGCTTGCGGCTGGAACCATCGCACGGCCCCGCGGAGTCCGTGATTGTCGATCGGGTTGAGAGACCGTCGGGCAACTAGATCGGGAAGCCGGCTCGATCCGCCAAGACTAACTCCTTCCCTTACGGGTGATACTGGAGAAGTGAGTTGGGACCGTCTCATCGAACTCGAAAAGGCGAGCGTCCGGGCAGGCTGCAGCATTGAGTATCGATGGCAGCTACTGGTAAGCGCTTTGTTAGAGGCTCACCGCGAGACGGAAGCTGTCGAGGTGCTGCGGGAGATGGATTCCCGCGGCTTTGACTTGAGCCCGTCGCAGGCCGGTCCGGATGTGCGGGCATTCATGGAGGGTCCGGTATTCCAAGCGTCGCCGCTGGCCGGGAAGATCGAGCGCCTCAAACAGATTTCCGACCAGCGCCGCGCCCATTACCGGGAGTTGCTGAAGGAATTGCCGGCGGACCAGAAGCCGCCCGAAGATTACATTGCCAAAGGCGCGTGCCCGTTTGAGTGCTGCCAGTATGGCAATTGGACCGTGGTTGAGGACACGGAGCTGGTGGCCGCGCCGGGAAGCCCGCGCGTGGTGGGGCGGGCGAAGAAGGGAACACGCGCGGTGGGACTGACAGGTGAAGTTCATGTGAAACCGGAGCCGGTGGTGGTGCTGAGGAGTGGCGAGTTGCCGAAGGACACCATCGCATTTGTGCTGGACCACGGCGGTGAAGGCTTCGCGAGCGTGTACACGGGAGGGAAGATTGTCGACATCTTCCTGGGGGTTGCGGAGTACTGCTTCCGGGTTTCCGATTCCTGTTGGGGCGAGAAGCTTTTCCCTGTGGCTGAACAGAAGAAACAGGTCTGGTGGGTGCAGGTGAGACTGGAGAATGGCGTGACCGGTTGGAGCGACAAGCCCGACAACTTCGGGGATAAAGACGCGTGCGGGAAGTGACGGGCTGTACCTGACTTATAGATTGCGATCTGCCCCAGTCTCGGTCTTCTCACGGGCCAGGAATCGGGATGCCACGCACACCAGTCCCGCGGCAGCTCCGAAGAGTATCAGACTCGCCGCCCAAAGCTGATGAGCAGGCGTTCCCGCCAATCCAAAAAAGCCATCGGGATCCCATGCCGTGGATGCTTCGGCAAGGAGTAGCAGACAAACCGCTATCGGTACCAACCAAATTTTCCGCCGCCAGGTTTCCCAACGCGGCGCCAGGGCTCGGATAGAGACTGCGCTCAGTAGCGCTGGCCACCACACTGTCCAACTCGCCAGCTGGATCAATACGGGCTGCAGGCGCCCCTGTGGAGCGACCAAGGCCCAGATGAATCCACGCGGCAGCGATGGAACGTAATGGAGATTTGCGCCCGCCTGCGCAGATAGTAAGGCCATCGTTACTGATAGCACTAGCGGCAGCCACACTCCAACGAAGCCGCTTAACCAAATCCGCTTCGATTCCGGCTCAATGCGCCCTGTGCGCCAGGCAATCACGACCAAAGGCGCCGCCGACAACAGCATGCCTTTGAGAATCTCCCAATCGAATTGGGGGGGATCTGTCGAGAAGTGCGGATTCCTGGTCCACAGCCCTGGCCAGTTCATCGCCAGCGCCCAAGCGAGAATCCCGGCCCCGAGCAGTAAACCACCGATCGCTACCGGCTTCCAGAATCCTCGCGCCCAAGCTGCCACCAATAGGATCACAAAGAAGACCGGCGCAGCATCAGAGCCCGAAGCCGATGCGACCAAGCGTGCCCCACCGAGAATCCACTCCACATATCCGACGCCAAGCCAGGGCAACAGGAACCACCAGAAGAGATGAGGGCGTTCTCCGAACTTCGCGGCGAAAGCCGCTACGCCCACGTGGCATGCCAACATTGCCGCAGTGGCGCCCACGACAACAGCTACACCAAACCGAAATGGATTCCCGACTGGCTCGGCCCAGGAGGCCGTCGATTCCCAGCAGGGGAACGACAAGAACACCGTGGCTTCGAGTGCGACAAGCCACCAGAACTCCTTTTTGCGGTTCTCCATCGCACCCTAAGTATATTTCGAGCTTCAAGTTCTGGCGGAAGTTTTGTAGGGGCAAGCCTTTTCTAGAACTCATGCTACTCTCCGGTGTCTACTGTATTGGTGAGCAAGAGTGATCCCGCGTATTGCCATACTTCCGCTGGTCTTCGTCGTTCTTTGTTGCCTCGCCTGCAGCCAAACTCCGCAGAGCCGCGGTTTTCTGGTGGACGTGGCGCAGTCGCCCAAGTCTTGCACTGACGATAGGCGGACCCTCGTTGCCACCGCGGTTGGCAGCGGTAGGGCCACGCTGAATAGTGAGGATGCGATGCCGACAGCCAAGATCGCTCCCAGGCTGCACGAAGTTCTCAGGTACCATGCCGAGAAAGTAGTTTACGTCACTGCGGGTGCCGGCGTTTCTTGGGGAGAGTTCCTGCAAGTGGTCGACCGCGTCTGGCCGGAAGCGGATATAGTCAGCATCATCACTCCCCAGGTTCAGGCCCAGCACAGCTTTTGCATAGGGCCGTCCTGTGGCCAGTGCACCGAGTTCAGATCTGCTCACCAGCGTTAGCCGCGCCAATTCCGACCGTCGGCGAGAGCGCGGCGAATCGAAGAAACCGAGGCGCGCGGGCGGCACCGCCCACGCCACCTATGCGCCCGCCAGTACCGCTTCTTCCGCTCCCGCCATCGCTGGCGCCGTTTCCCCCGAGCGCCGGATCGCACGCAACAAGTCCAGCGCTTCCGGCAGCGCGAACTGCTCGCCCAGATAGGCTTCCACAAACCGGCCGCCGCGGATTTCGCCGCGCGATTCGAGGCGGCGCAGCGCACCCAATAATTCGCGCCATGGCGGCGCCACCGGTTCCCGCACCACCAGATCCCGAAACACCACGCCCCACCGCAGCAGCAATTGCCGCGCAAAAATTTCCACGAGTTCCGCCGGCGGCTCTCCAGCGCGCCGCAACAGCGCCCAGCGCCCGGGCGCATGGCGCGGCCGGCTGCTCCGCGCTTTTCCCTGGCCGGCGCGGCGCTTCGGGTCAAGCAGCGCCCGTAGATTCTCGAAACCGTCGGCCGTCACCAATCCCGCGGCCACCAGCTCCCACAGCGCATCTTCCACCTCACTCGACAACCTGCCCGTGACCCGCGTCAGATCTGCAAAGAACGACGCGCCGTGCAGTTCAATCGCCGCCAGCACTTCCTGCGCCGGGTGCGAGAGCGATGCCTCCGGCGATGCCTGCGGCGCGGCCAGCAGCCACGGCGAATCTTCCCGCAGAAAAATGGCGAGCGGCGCTACGCGCGACGGCCGCACGCGGCGGCTCCTGTTCTCTTCCGGTTCGCGGTCAAATGCCGGATGCGGCGAGAGCCGGCCCCACGTCACTTCGCCCGCCAGGCAGAGGTCGTCCAGATATTCCGGCTGATACTTGGCGATGCGCCGCGGCAGCACATCCAATTCCCACGACGCTGCTGGAAATTCCGCGCCCTGCAACTGCCGGATGATTTGCAGCGTGCCGTCCACGCCATGCAATTGCGTCCCCGGCGCCACATGCTGCCAGCGGCTCACAAACGCGTAAAATGCCGCCGTAGTTACCGGTTCAATTTCCCGCCGCAACCTTCCAATGGTCAGCCGGTGAATCCGCGCCAGCAAGTTGCGGTGGCACCATTCGGTCTCCGCATCGGACGAATCCGGCGTGAAGCGCCCGCGCAGAATCTGCCCCTCGGCTTCCAGTTGCGCGAGCGCCTGGTCCACCAGTTCCCGCGGCATCGCCAGCCGCTCCGCCAGTTGCGACGCGCGCAGCGGACCCGAACATTCGAACCAGCCCCGCAGTATCGCCGCCGCGCAGCCTTCCGTCGATTCCGGATTCGCGCGCCCGGCCGCCGGTTGCGTGATCGGCGGATGGAACACCGCATCGGGATACACGCGCCGCACCAGCTCCAACCGTTCGGCCGGAACCCAGAACGTGCGCCCGCTGGTCGTCAGCGTGGTGGCCCTCCGATCCGCCGCCAGTTGTTCGTAAAGCGCCTGCGCCGCCACTTGTCCCACCGGGATCAAACTCCAGCCGCACAGCGCTTCATGCAGCTCATCGGCGTCCCGCGTGGGCGGCCACGCTTCGGCGGCCACCTGCGCGATGGCGGCCGCATCCAGCGCACCAGCGCCTTCCGCCGTGTCCGGCAGGCTGCGGCGCATTTGCACCATGCGGGCGCGCCGTTCTTCCAGCGGAGCATCATCCAGATACGCGTACGGATTCGAGTTCAGAATCTCATGCGAGAAGGGCGACGGCTCCGGCGTGTCGATGGCCACGGTGCGAATCCTGCCTTCCTGGATGGCCGTCAGCACTTCGCGAAGCCCGTCCAGGTCCATGGCTTCGTGGAGGCAATTGGCAATCGTTTCCTTCACCAGTGGATGGCCGGGAACGCGCACTTCGCCGGAAAGATTCTCGGGGCAAGCGGCCTGGTCCGGAAAAACCGCGGCCATCAGGTCGTCGGCGCGCATCCGCTGGATGGGCGGAGGCATTTTGCGGCCGCCTTGAAAGCGCGGAATGGTGAGCGCCCGCGAAGCATTCCAGCGCCAGCGCGCCGTGAACATGGGTGCGGGCAGCACCGCCTGAGTCAGCACTTCCTCCACCGTGCCGGGCCGTAGAAATTCGAAAACAATGTCCAGCGGAAAGGAATGTTGCTCGCCCAGCGAGAGCAGAATGCCATTATCCGTAGCCGCCGCCTGCAGTTCGAAATTGAAGGAGCGGCAGAAGCGCTTGCGCAGAGCCAGCCCCCACGCGCGGTTGATGCGCCCGCCGAACAGCGCATGAATCACCAGTTGCATGCCGCCGCCCTCATCGAAGAAACGCTCCGCCACCACGCAAACGTCAGTCGGCATCGCGCCCAGCGCCGCCCGCCCGGCTTGCACGTAGGCCACGGCCTGTTCGGCGCCCGCCCGGTCCAGCCCGCATTCCGCCGGGCACGCGCCCGTGGCGTCAATCTCTTCCCGCAGGCGCGCCACGGCGCGCGAAAGTTCCAGCGTGCGGCCAGGCGCTTCACCGCGCCAGAACGGAATGCCCGGCGCCGCGCCGTGTGCGTCCTCCACGCGCAGGCGTCCCGCTTCCACCCGGCGAATCCGCCAGGACGTGGTGCCCAGCAGGAAAATGTCGCCCGCCATGCTCTCTACGGCGAAATCTTCGTCCACCGTCCCCACCGTGACGCCTTCCGGTTCCACAACCACCAGGTATTGCGAGGTATCCGGAATGGCGCCGCCCGAAGTGATGGCCGTCATCCGCGCTCCCCGCCGCGCGTGCACCCGCCGGTTCACCGCGTCGCGATGCAGATACGCCCGGCTGTGCCCGCGTGAAGTAGCAATGCCTTCCGACAACATTTCCAGCACCGCGTCGAAATCTCCGCGTTCGAGCGTGGAATAGGGATAGGCGCGGCGCATCAGAGCGAACAGCTGGTCTTCGCCGGTGACGGGTTGTGACGGAGCGGCGGTTCCATCGGAGCCGGAGGCGCCCTGCCGCCCTGCCAAGGGCTCTTCTTCGAAATCTTCGCAGGCGCAGGCCGCCACCATTTGCTGCGCCAGAATGTCGAGCGCATTGCGCGGAATTTCCAGCCGGTCCAGTTCGCCGCGGTGAATCGCGCGCACCAGCGCCGCGCATTCCACCAGTTCGTCGCGCGTGGTAGCAAAGATCCGCCCCTTGGGCAGCGCGCCCACCCAGTGCCCGGCTCGCCCCACGCGCTGCAGCGCCACTGCTATCGAGCGTGGCGAACCGATCTGGCACACCAGGTCCACCGTGCCGATATCGATTCCCAATTCGAGCGACGCCGTCGCCACCACCGCGCGCAGTTCGCCGTTCTTGAGCTTCTGTTCCGCGTTCAGCCGCAGTTCTCGCGACAAACTGCCGTGATGCGGCAGCACCGCGTTCTGGCCCAGCCGCTCGCCCAAGTGGTGCGCCAGTCGCTCCGCCAGCCGCCGCGTGTTGACGAAAACCAGCGTGGTGCGGTGTGCCCGGATCAGTTCCGCCACGCGGTCATAGATCTCGTCCCACATCTCGTTCGTCGCCACGCATCCCAGCTCGTCGCGCGGCACTTCCACCGCCAGGTCCATGGCGCGCCGGTGGCCCACATGAATGATGCTTGCCCGCTCGCTGAGAAACTTCCCCACTTCTTCGATCGGCTTGACGGTTGCCGAAAGGCCGATACGCTGCGGCGCCTTGCCGCCGTTCTGTTCCACCAGCCGGTCCAGCCGCGCCAGCGTCACCGCCAGGTGCGACCCCCGTTTATCGTCCGCCACCGCATGAATTTCATCGACGATCAGCGTCCGCACATGCGCCAGCATTTCCCTCGGCCGCGCCGACGTCAGCAGGATGTACAGCGATTCCGGCGTAGTCACCAGAATATGCGGCCGGTGCCGCGTCATCCTCTGACGGTCGGCCTGTGGCGTATCGCCCGTGCGCAGCGCCGTGCGGATGGGCGCCAGGGTGACCCCGCGCTCCGCCGCCAGCGCGGAGATTTCCGCCAGCGGCAGCTCCAGGTTCTTGTGGACGTCGTTGCTCAGCGCCTTCAGCGGAGAGACATAGACAATTTCGGTCTCGTCCCCGAGCGGCCCCAGCCGCGCCCGCCGCACCAGACTGTCAATGGCCGTAAGAAACGCCGCCAGCGTCTTGCCGGAACCTGTGGGCGCCGAGATCAGAACGTCGTGGCCCGCGCGGATTTCCGGCCACCCGAGCACCTGGGGTTCGGTAGGCGCGCCGAAACGCGCCGCGAACCATTCCGCGACAAGTGGGTCAAATCCGGCGAGCACTCCTTTCATTCTAGAGCAGCCCTCGCCGACCGGAACCCTGGTCCGCCACCGAGCGGCTCTTTTCCAAAGGTACAATAGTGGAATCTAGGATCGCGGCCAGCCTGTCCGGGTTCAGCAACTCTATGGAACGTAAAAGCTCGCGCCAATATCTGGAAGAGAATGTGTGGCCGCTGGTCCCGTCTGGCGAACTGGGCCGAGTCACCACGCGAGAAGAAGAAGATCAGATCCTCGGTTACGGACCGGAAGGCTGCTAAAACCTGGTTCTGGACTTTCCCGTACCCATGCCCCCCAATCAGTCTCACCCCCAGCCTAGCTTTGCTATCCTGAGGGCAGTTGCGCGAACGCCCGCAACTGGAGGCCCTCCCGCCGATGGCGAGTGAAGCTGGCGACATCACGGTTTTGCTCCGCAAGTGGACCGAAGGGGACGCGGAGGCATGCGACCAGCTCATGCCTTACGTCTATCCCCATCTGCACCAAGTCGCCTCCGCCTATCTGCGCCGCGAGCCCGGCGGCCACACCCTTCAGCCCACCGCCCTGGTTCATGAGCTCTATCTGCGGCTGCTCCAGCAACGCAAGCCGGATTGGGACGACCGCAGCCATTTCTATACCTTTGCCGCGAAAGTGATGCGCCGCATTCTGGTGGACCACGCCCGTGCCGCCCATGCCGGCAAACGCGGCTCCGGCCTGCCCCACATACCGCTCTGCGATGAAATTCCCTGGGTCAACCTCAACAGCGCCGACGTGATGGACTTAAACCGCGCTCTCGATGAACTCGATTCCCTGGACCCGCGCAAAGCCCGTCTCGTGGAATTGCGGTATTTCCTGGGCTGCACCTTGCCCGAATCCGCCGCCCTGCTCTCCGTTTCTCTGGCCACTGCGGAGCGCGACCTCACCATGGCCCGCACCTGGCTCTATTCGAAACTGGTTGTCCGCAAAGAATCCGCCCCTCCCGCGGATGCATCATGAGGGGATTCGGCATCCGTTTCCGCCGTCTCTGTTGAGGTTCGTCTAAACCCGTGCCAGACGCCGGCAGCGCCACGCCCTTCGACGGTCCCGTCAGCCGCTTTGTGGTTTTGCGAAACTCAGAAGGTGGCGCATCGCTCATGAATCCCCAATCCGCCGCCAAATCCCTCACGCCGGAACGCTGGCAGCAAATCGAAGCCATCTTCCACGCCTCGCTGGAGACGCCCGAACCGGACCGTGAACCGTTCCTGCTGCAGTCCTGTGGCGGGGATGACGGCCTCCTGGCTGAAATCCGCAACCTGCTCTTCGCTTTCAACGACGAAAAGCGCTTCACCATGCCCGCAGCCCCGGTGGAAGTCGAGGTCAAGGGCCGGTTGGGGGAAACCGTGGGCGGATACATCCTCGACGCCGAACTCGGGCAAGGCGGCATGGGCACCGTCTACCTGGCTCACCGCGCCGACGGGGAATATGAACAGCACGTTGCCCTCAAGGCCGTCAGCGCTCACTTGCGCACTAAGATCTTCACCGAACGCTTTCGCATCGAACGCCAGATCCTGGCCAATTTGAATCATCCGAATATCACGCGCCTGCTGGACGGCGGAGTGAGCGCTTCGGGCGATCCTTACCTGGTGATGGAATATGTCGACGGGCAGCCCATCACCGAATATTGCGACGAGCGGCTACTGCCGGTTCCCGACCGCATCCGCCTGTTTCTCGACGCCTGCGCCGCCGTGGAATATGCCCACCGCAAACTGGTGGTCCATCGCGACCTGAAGCCCGGCAACCTCCTGGTCACCAGGGACGGCGTAGCCAAGCTGCTTGATTTCGGTACCGCCAAATTACTCCTCACCGCGGCCGATTCCACCACCACGCGCTTCGGTGCCATGACGCCCCGCTACGCCTGTCCGGAGCAACTCCGCGGCGAGCCGGTCTCCACATCGATGGACGTCTATTCGCTGGGCGTCATGCTGTATGAGCTGCTGGCCGGCGCCTGGCCATTTGGAAATCCGGATTCGCTCATCTCGGGGTTGGAGCGCGCCATGCGCGAAATCGATCCAGCGCCGCCCAAATCGCTCCTCACCGACGAAACCGCCCGCTTGCGGTCCACTTCAAGAGCCAAGCTCTCCCGCGTCCTTGAAGGCGACCTCCGCCACATCCTGGCCAAAGCCATTCAACCCGACCCCAGGCAGCGCTACGTCTCGGTAGAGCAACTCTCGGGCGACCTCCAGCGCTATCTCGCGGGTGAGCCCGTGTTGGCACACGGCCCCGCCGTCGCCTATCGGGTCCGCAAATTCGTCTCAAGGAATTGGGTGCCGGTCGGCTTCGCCGCATTGTTCATCCTGGGCCTTTCCGCCGCCACCGCTTTTGCCATTCGCCAGGCCCGTGCCGCCCGCGCCCAAGCTGTTAAAGCCGAAGCCGTCACGCGGTTTCTGGAGGATGTGATTTACGCCGGCGATCCGGAAGACGTCAAGGACCGCACCGTTCTCCAGGCCATGGAGATTGTCCGCTCCCGGCTCAACGAAGTCCACAACGATCCGGCAGTGGAACTACGCATCCGCGCCGCTCTCGGCTATGTCTATGTGGGGAATTCCCTGCTGCCGCAGGCCGAAAAGGAACTGCGGCGCGCGGAGGCGCTGGCCCGCCAGACCGGCAACATCGAAATGCTCGCCTCCACTTTGCTCTCTCTGGCCAACGTTCAGTATGACGATAGCAAAGTGCGGCCAATCTACATGCAAGTCCTCTCCATCGAAGAAAAAAGGGGCAGCGAACTCTCGCCGAAGTTGCGCGTGGAAATTCTCTCTGAGATCGGCCAGTATCTCGGTATCGAAGGAGACCATTCTCCCCGCGTCGAACAAATGCTGCGCCAGGCTGTGCAGATTGGCAGAGCCAATTCCGTGCCCAGGCCGGCATTCGTCACCGCGCTCTCCCGCCTGGGACAATATCTCCGTTACGAGGGTCGCTGGAATGAAGCTGAGCCGTTGCTGCAAGAGGCGCTGGCGGCTTCACCCACTCCCACCTTCAGCGCCAACCTGGCCCTCGAACAATTGGGCGCCATTCAGATTGGCCGCGGCGACCTGGAAACCGGCGAGCGCTTCTTCCGCCAGCGCCGCGAGTTGCTCATGAGTCTGGCCGGCCCCGGCAACGGAACCACCATGGACGCGCGCTCCCGTTGGGCCAAACTTCAGGCCCAGCGCGGCAAACTCCAGGAAGCCGTCCATGAAATGGCCGACAACATGGGGTATTCCCGCAAGGCCTACGCCGCCGGGTCGCTGGGCCTTTGGTTCGGTACCGCGACTTACGCCTACATCCTCAATGCGGCGGACCGCCCGGCGGAAGCCTTGTCCCTGGCCAGGGAATCGCAAGCCTGTCTCGGTCCAACCAATCGCACCGACCCCCGGCTCGGACAGATTGAGGTGGAAATCGGCGTCTCGCTCGCCAAACTCCACCGTTACTCGGAAGCGCTGCCTTACCTCGAGGACGCCGACCGCATCGCCCGGGCCGACAAAGGTTTTGTCGCCACCAGTTCTGGCGCCGTGCGAACCCGCCAGTATCTCGAAACCGTCCGCGCCGCGCTAACTGGCCCACCGGCACCCGAATATTAGTTCCCGTTATAGGGGCCCCAGCGAGAATTTTGTTCCCGTTGCGTGGAATCATGCGGCGATCTTGAGACCAACCGCCCGCAGAAGTGCGTCCAGACTGTCGCAGATGTGTTGGTACAAGCGGTCGAGCTGGCATCGTTTCTCGTCGACGAGGATGCGGTCGCCGCGGAACGGCGCCAGCAAGCCGGACGTAAGAGGTGCGTAGACCCTTTCGAAGAGCTTGAGGAATACCAGGCAGATCGAATAGCCCTTGCCGATCAGCCGATAGCGACGGGAGTGCGGGACTTTCTCGACCAACCCCTTGTGCCGTAATTTGGAGAGGTCATAGCGGAACGAGGCCAGCGAGTACTGCGCTTCGGTCTGGCCGAGAGCATCGAGGGCTGGGGCGTAGAGGTCGGCAGTGGTAAAGGTGCCGCCGGCGGCAATGTTGGCGAAACGCACGAGGGAATGCATCACCGCCAGTTGGCGCGGGTGATCGAGCTTGAGACCCGGAATCCGCTTTCCGCTGGGAAGGATGGTGGGCTCGGCGAGTTTCCGTAGTTGCCCGCGGTCGACAAAGGTCTCCAGGACATCCTGCTGAACATCGTGGTAGTTGTCGACGATCTCCGACATTCTGTCGCGAAGTTGGGATAGGTTCTCGACGTCTTTTTTGACGCCGTAGTCGTACACGTTGTTGGTGGCCGGCTCGGTTCTCAAGATCCGGTCATCGCGAACGTACTGTTTGGCGAAGCCGTGGCCGTAATGACTGCGGATCACCGGATTGGGCAGGTCGAGATCTTCGATCACGGTCTGCAGCTTGCCTTTGTACTCTTTGGTCACTTTGCGACCGAAGATCATGGTGATCTTCTTGGGCTGTCCGATGGTTCGATTCAGATCCAGCAACCGTTCGGTGATCTCATCCACCGCAGCCCGGCGATGGAAGATGAGGTTGTCGCAATACTCCACCTGCGAGAAGAACAGACGGTGCTGACAACCAGCGTGCTTTCGTTCCCTATCGGAGATGAAAGGCGTAAATGCAGCAAGCCACTTCTGGCCGCACTTCAATAGGTCCTGCGGGGTAAGCGAGTCAGCGATTTCTTGCAGGCGGGTCGGATTGCCGCACTTCAGAAACGCGTTGGTGCACTGCTGAAAGTCGATGCCCTCTTCTTGCATGCGAATCGCCAGCCAATGGTGTTGGTTCAGGCAGACCCGCGCGGAGAAGGGAAAGTAGGGACACATGCGGACGAACATGCGGCCCCAATGTTTGTCGTTCAGATAGAAGTTAAACTGATTCACCCAGCGTTGCTTGAATTCCAGATGAGGGCTTTGGTTGTCCTTGTCTCCAATGGCCACCAGAATGCGGGCCGGTTCCCGCGCTTTCACGATTGCCACCACTTGATCGGGTTTGGCGTTTTGGAAGTAGGGGTCTAGGAACTTGTCCCGCCGGCTGTCGTCACCCGTGCCGTCGGGAGGTTCGAGAATCGGAGCGCCCCACTTCTCGGATCGGTTCTTTAGCCAATACTGGAACTGATCAGCGATTTCCGTCAGGGTTCTCCTGGTCACGCGTTTCCCATCGCGATAGGTGTTGAAGAAACCGAGGACGCGCTCGGGTTGCTGGAATGGCTGGATCAAGCCGTTCAGCAAGAGGCGATCAAAACACCGATACCCGAACTGGATGCTATTCTTGTGATGCTCGACGAAGGCGTTCATGGCACACTCCTGTGTGGTGAGATACCAGGAGCATACCGCCGTGAACGCCTCCTGATCTATGGCCCTTTCCAAACCAGCCCGGACGTTTCAGGATCTGCTGGTATGGCAGAAAGCTCACCAGTTTGTCCTGGGAGTATACGCCCTCACCACAGCATTCCCCAAGCAAGAGACCTACGGTCTGTCTCTACAGATGCGCCGCGCGTCGGTGTCCATACCCGCCAACATCGCCGAGGGATTCCGTCGTCGCGGCAAAGCTGAGAAGGCTCGATTCATGAATATCGCGGAGGGATCGGTCGAGGAATGCCGCTACTTCCTGATCCTGGTCAAGGACCTTGGATACAGCGATACCGAACGACTAGCTTCCTTACTGGAGGAAGTCAGCCGACTTCTCAACGCGTACACCGCAGCCATTCTGACTCCTGACTCCTGACTCCCTCGACTTCCATATCCCGCAGGGATATCAAGGCGAAGCCTTGGCTAGTTAGCACTCACCCTCCGAATCCGAGCCACGACTTGTCGCTCGACCGTAAGAGAGTGCCACCCACGCGCCCGGAAAAATCAGAAATCACCCGCTCATAGCACCGGCCCGCCACACCGCCGTGAGGGGTTTTTCTCCCAATTCGCGCGTTCTTAGTTGAGCCGGTGAACCTGCCGCGGTCAGCCGCATCGCAGGACGAGGAGGGGCAAGAGATGACCAGGTCGTGATCAAACGCAAAGTCGGAATCGTGGCGGGACTGCTGTTTACTGTCATGGTGGCGTGCAGCCAGCAGAAAGCCCTGGTTTCCCCTGCCCAGCAGGACAAGATCAACGCGCTGAAGGAATTGCGCGACAGTGGCATGATTACGGCGCAGGAATACGAAGCCAAGGTGAAAGCCCTCCAGCCCGCTGCGGGAACCGCAGCCGCCACCGGAACTCAGCCGGTTCGCTTCACCAAGCCCGCGTCCGGTACGCGCCACGTGGAGGCAACCGATCCCCAGTATCAAATCACCGCGGTTTCCATGGATATTCCCGCCGATTGGAAATATGCCGGCACGATCGCCCGTCCCCCGGGTTGCCACGGTCACGGCCCATCCCTCAAGTTCACCGCCCAAAGCGCCGACGGTCTTACCGCCATCGTCGCGCTCCCCGGCGTCACCTGGAGTTGGACGGAAAGCGAAGCGGCCAACTTTCTGATCAATATCGCGGTGCCCAATATCCACCCCGGCGCCAAAGTCCTCGGGGTCCTACCGCTTGAGCCCGAAGGACAGGCCAATCTGAAGGAGCAGCTCGCCAAAGAGATCGAGCAGAGGGCCAACATCGGAATGCCCAAAGCGGTCAACGAAAAAGTGAGCCTGGAGGGCGCCCGGGTCCGCGTTCAATATGAGCGCGACGGCCATCCCGTGGAGGAGATGATCACGGCCGTGGTTCACTGCGATGAAACCACCCGACCCGCTCTGTTTAAGGACCCGCCTTACCAGAACCGCACCTGCTTCTCCCGAGGCACCACCATCATCCGCGCGCCCCAAGGCCATCTGGATGAGGTGCTCGCGCTGCCGCAGATCAAGAACCTGTCCGCATCCATACGCCCGAATCCCGAATGGCAGAGTCGCGCGGCCGCCGATCAGGAGGCAGCCGCTCGACAGGCCATGGCCGAAAATAATCGCGTGGCCGCCGCCAACCTGGAACACTTCAAGCAGCAGGGCGAGCAACGTCTGGCCGCCGGCCGCGCCTTCCAGGAACAACAGACCGAGCGCTTCAACTCAGCCATGACCGCCGACCGCCAAAAGCAGGCGGCTATCGACGCTTCCGCCCAGGCCACCGTTCGCTACTCGCTCGACCGGCAGCAGTTCACCAATCCCGCCACCGGTCAAGTCATCGAGGCCAGCAACCAGTACAATCACCAGTGGATGTCTTCCGATGGCAGCACTCTCATCCAGACCAACAGCCCTAGCTACGACCCCAACGGCCAGGTCTATCCCGTCAGTCAGGGCTGGACTGAACTGGTGGTGAAGTAATTTCGGCTTGAGGAGCCACCATGAACAAATTCGCCAGCCTTTTCCCGATTGCCGCCTTCATGCTGGGTCCCACGATGAACCAGGCCGGCGCCCAGACTCTCTATAAGGATCCAGCCGGCGCCTTCACCGTGATGGTCCCGGCCGGCTGGCAAACCCAGCAGCAGCCCGGCAGCGGCATGGTCTCCTTCGTCAATGAGAAGGCTCAAGCCAGCGTCAGCATGGGAATCGTGCCGGGTACCGAGGCCAACACTCCCACCGCCGATCAGGAGCTCGAAAAAATCCAAAGCCAGTTCCCGCAAGCCTGCCCGCAGGCGAAAATCAGGGACCACGGACCCACCACTCTGGCTGCCATAAGCGGAGCGTTTCTCCTGGTGAACTGCACCAACGACAAGGGCGGTTTGGAAGTGATGAAGTTCGCCGTCGCCAGCCGGCCCGGTCTGCTGATTGTCCTGAACAGCGCTTCACCCGCCGCCAATTACAACGCCGTCCTGCCAGCTCTCGATTCCATGGAGCACAGCCTCAAGCTTCTGGCCGCGGCCGCCTCCCAGGCGCCCGCGCCGGCGGGCAACGCGCGCCAGTTGGCAGCCCTGCAGAATGCCTGCGCCACAGGAGTCTTGAGCAAACAGGAATGCGATCAACGCCGCGCCCAACTCACCGCGCAGCCTGCCTCCACTCAACCCCAACCCGCCGCGCCCATCCGCGCGCCCGCGCCACCTCCGGTTCCGCCCAGTCCGGCCACTCCCGCAAACGCCAACGCCGGCATGTACCGTGATCCGCAGGGCCGCTACTCGCTGCGTGTTCCCGCCGGATGGTCCGTGACGCCGCCCGCCGACCCCGGCGCCGGCACCGTTCAATTGTCCGCCGGCCCCAGTTGGGCCATGTTTTTTCCCAGCAGCGGCTCAGTGCCTCGCGATGTGAATCACCAGATCACGCAACAGATTCAAGCCCAGTTCACCGGCTTTCAACTGCTGAACGAAGGGGATCTTCAAGTCAACGGACATCCCGCGCACGGTTCCACCGGCACCGGCATGAATCCCAAGGGAATGCGCGTCTCAGTGCTGATCGTCAGCATTAGTGCCGGCAGTGGCCACTTCCTGTCGGTAGTCTCGTCCGCCCCCAACGATCAGGCCAAAGCGGTCAACGACACCGTGATGCAACTGGCGCAGAGCATCCGCTTCGCGGGCGAGTAAGGGCCTTCCCAATACCTACCTTCGCCCGATAGTCTGGTCAGGGGTGGCACTTCTTGCAGGACGCAAGATTTTTTTCGTGATGGCAAGCGTCATAGCACCATTGCACGTCCACTTTGGATAGGTCAATCGCCCCCTGCGCCGGCAGAGGATCGAGCGGATGCGCCGTGTGGCAGTGGGTGCATTCGGGAATATCATCCTCTTTTTTCGAGTCGTGGGGCACATATCGGTGGGGACTGCCCTTTTCGCCGCTGGGCGCCACGTAGCCAGCCGAAACTGCGATCAGCTTGTCGTAGGGATGGCAGCTGAGGCACTTGTTCTCCGCTGCGCTCAGAATCCAGGCGCCCGCCAAAATACTCATGCAGATAAGAAATAGCCGAATCCTCATGCTCTGCCTTTCGCCGAAAGGCCCGATGCGGCCCCGACGTCCACATTCCATAATCAGGATAGAGATAATATAAGATTTTAACATCCGTTGATCTGAATATTGCCGGCGCCTTTTGGCGGGACTGACAAATGCAGTTCGTTGGATCGACGGCCAGATTTCTCGTGAGTTCAGAAAAGGAGCAAATCGTGTCCATCAAGGGTGGGTTGGTAGATCGCCGCGGTTTTCTTAGAGGCTCGGCGGCAGCTGGCGCAGCGGCGGCTGCCGGCGGATTGATGTCCGAACCGGCAAAGGCGGAGGGCGTTCCGGCCAGGTGGAATAAGGAAGTTGATGTCGTCATCGTGGGAACGGGGCATGCGGGACTCGCGGCCGCCATCACCGCGGCGGATGCCGGCGCCAAGGTGGTCATCCTCGAAAAAATGAAAAAGGAGTTGGAGGGAGGCAACAGCAAAGTCTCCGGCAATATGTGGTGGACGCCCACGGATGTACCGCAGGCCGTGCAGTACATCGAGGCCCTGAGCTACGGGCTCACGCCCAGGGACTGCATCCAGGCCCTTGCCGAAGAGATGGTCCGCCTGAACGATTGGCTCGAGAAGTTAGGTATCAAGAAGACCTCGCTCGGCATCTTTCAACCCGAGCATCCCGAACTTCCTGGCTCCGCCTGCGTGCGCACCTGGAGCAACGGCGGCGCCTCCGATGGCAAGCTCTGGATTCCCCTCCGCGAGCAAGTGGAAAAGCGCAAGGTGGAGGTGATGTACGAAGCTCCCGCTAAGGCGTTGATCCAGATGCCTTCCAGGGAAATTACGGGCATCCGGGCCGAGGTGGCGGGCAAGCCCTATCACATCAAGGCCAAGAAGGCAGTGATTCTCTGCTGCGGCGGATTCGAATTCGATTTTGAAATGCAGAAGCAGTTCCTACCTGGCTGGCCGATCTACGGCCAGGGTTCGCCCGGCAACACTGGAGACGGCGTCCGTATGACTCAACAGGCCGGCGCGGCTCTCTGGCACATGAACAATCCCCTAGCCGGTTTGGGCGGCATGGTCGTGCCGGAGTTTGCGCCGGTAGTCATACCGATCAGCGTCGCCGGCGCCGGATACATCCGCGTCGACAAGTTCGGAAAGCGTTTCATGTCCGAGAATCGGCCCAGCCGCCACGGTTTCGGCGTCAAGGAATACGTTCTCTACTTTGACGGCGTAATCGGCGACTTTACCCGCCTTCCGTGCTTCACCGTCTTCGACGAAACCACCCGCTTGAAAGGCCCGTTGGTCTCAAACAACCGGAAGTTCGGCTGGTTCGCCTGGTTCTCCGGTTACGAATGGAGCAAAGACAACAGCAAGGAAATCGAGAAGGGATGGATTGTCAAGGGCGAGACCGTAGCCGAACTCGCCACCAAGTTGGAAATGAAGCCCGCGGATCTCGATGCCACCATAGCCCGCTATAACGAAAACTGCAGGAAGCAGGTGGATCCCGATTTCGATCGCCCCAAGGAGAGCCTGGTTCCCATCGAAAAGCCTCCTTTCTACGCCGTGAAACTTTTCCCGACCATGGTGAATACCCAGGGCGGCCCGAAAAGAAGCAGCAAATGCCAGGTGCTGGATCCCTACGACCAGCCCATTCCGCGCTTATACACCGCGGGCGAACTGGGCTCATTTTGGGGATGGATGTACAACGGCGGTGGAAACAACGCGGAGTGCCTCTGCACCGGCCAAATCGCCGCACGCAACGCCGTTGCCATGAAGTCGCTCTCCTAAGTCTTGCGGACGTAGCCGTGGAGCGATGAGAAGTACAAGGCAAATAAGGAAGACCTGCCGCTCAACCTGTATGGCGTCAGGTCTTCTACGCCCCTAAAGTTCTTAGAAGACTTAGGGTTCCGGCATGCACCGTTGTCGACGTAGAACCGATGCGTTTTGGTGGACCTGATCGTCGACCTGTTTACTCCCGCACAAAATTGGGATAGCGATGGCGCGCATGGCGCGGGTCTTCCACTATTGCGGATGCATTCAAAATGCGTTAGCATTTACCGCGAAGCACCACAGAAGCGTCACTGGCTTTGCCGGATGTAGGCTTTGTTTGAGAGGGGAGAGGCATGAAAGCGAAATGGGTAGTTCTGGCCGGCATATTCTGTCTGGCATGCGCTGCCGGAATCCTGGTTGGACAAGAGAAAGAAGACCGGACGCTGTTATCGCATGAACAGATGACGGCCATTATTAATGAAGTTTCAGGCGAGCGCGCCATGCATTATGTGCTCGAACTGGTCCCCTATCAGTTTGTCCGCCCGCCGTCCGAGTATCAAGTCCACTTCCGCGAGTCGGAGGTGATGGCTAAGTTCGCCAGGGAATACGGCTTCAGCAACGTTGCTATCGAGGATTATCCCACTGGCCAGACATACCAGCCTGTGGTTGGCGAACTGTGGACGACCACGCCGAAGAGCGTGAAAATTTACGACATTCACGACATACCGGAATCGCTTGCCTCGACGAATGCAAACGGGGATATCAGCGGAGAACTCGTCAACGTGGGACAAGGTACCGCTCAGGATCTCGAAGGCAAAGACCTCAAAGGTAAATTCGCGCTGTCGCTCGCGCCAAGTGGTCTCGGCGGCACTTATAACCGGGCGGTAGCAGCCGGAGCAATCGGGGTGGTGGGCATCAGCGCGATCGGGGCCGGTGACCGTGCGACGGACTACCCTGCCGAAATCGTGTGGACCACCGTGAACGCCCAGCCCAATACCGCGGCGTGGGCCGTATCGCCGAAAGCGGCGCGCGAGCTCGAAACCATGCTCAATCGCGGGCAGAAGGTCACCGTTCGGTCCATCACCAAGAGCGAACAGGTACCCAACAAACAAGAACTCGTTCATGCCGAAATTCCGGGCGATGGCAGCACCACGCAGGAAGTAGCTATCGGCGGGCACCTCTTCGAGTCGTACATTAAGCAAGGCGCTAACGACGACAATTCGGGTTGCGCTTTGACCCTTGAGATCGGCCGTGCCTATCTCAAGCTCATCGCCGAGGGGAAGTTGCCACGTCCCAAACGGACGATCAACTTTCAGTGGGTCCAGGAGATCAGCGGCACGAACGCCTGGTTCAATGCGCACCCGGACAAGCAGAAGGTCATCATCGGCGATTTGAACTTCGATATGGAAGCGCTTCGCCTGACCCAGAGCCGCAGCTATTGGGTGCTCCATCGCACTCCGGATACGTTCCCCTCGTATATCAACGACATTGCCCAGAGCATGATGGAGTATATCGCCGAGATTTCGCGCGAACGGGTTCGCTACCGCGGAAATGGTTATGGCGCATCGCAGCCGGTGGAATCGCCCAACGGAAGCACGGATGCTTTTTACATCAAAATCGACAAGCACTACGGCTCAAGCGATCATGTCACTTACATGCAGCACGGCATTCCGGCCGTCATATTCAATACCTGGCCGGACATGTGGTACCACTCCTCGCAAGACACGCCGGACAAGCAGGATCCCACCCAGTACAAACGTGCAGCGGCGGTTGGGATGGGGGCCTTGGCCGCTCTGGCATCCGGTACGGACGAGATGGCTGCCCGGATTCTCAGCGAGAACATCGGCCGCGGACTTTCGCGAATGGGTGAGTCGCACACCAAAGGGCTGGGCTATATGGCCGATGCGACGAACGCGGCGGCGTTGATGGATGGCTACAAAGAAGCGAGAGTCGCCATCCTCCATCAAGCGGAAGTCGAGAAGGGCGTCGTGAACTCCGCAAACATTTTGTGGACGAACGTCAACAACGGCAAGCAAGAGACGGCCGCCTTTGCGCCGCTGATTGACCAGCGCGCTTCGGCGGTATTGAACGAAGTGAAGGCCGCTTATCAACTCCAGGCCATGCAGCGCGGCGTGCCGGCGCCAGAACCCGTCATGACAGCGGAGGAGCGCGAAGCGGCCAACCTTATTGTCGAATCCGTACCTGGCGCTGGGCGCGGCGGTGGTGGTGGGCGCGGCGGCGGTAATGCCGGTCCCACGATTCCGCAGGAAATGAATGCCGAACTCGCGATCCTGATCGGTCAACACAGAACCGCCCTGGAAATTCGCGACTTCTTGTCCGGCGAGTTCACTCCGCTGCCGCTCGCCGATTTGATGGCCGAGCTGCATGCGCGAGAAGCGGCCGGCGCATTGAAACTGGTACCGAAAGCGGGCAAATAAGAAACCGCTCATCGCAATTGCCCTGAAGGTAGGACAGGCCATCGTCTTCGTGGCCTGTCTCAGCCTCAGCCAACCCGCCCTCGTTCGACCGACGACAAATCCCGATCGCCTGCCCCACTCTACTTACTGCTACTGCCCTTGCGCGTTCGGCGCAGGCCAGGAAACCGGCGCGGCCTGGGCCGGCGGCGCGGCCGTGCAGGGATTGGGACGCTCGGGCGCGGTCACCCCGGCCGGCAACCGGAACTCCGCCACCGGCGTCACCGGCACGATGGGGCCACCGCGGCCCGCGCCGCCCCGGCCTGCAGGCGCTGGAGGCGGAGGCATAGTGGCAGCCGAGCAACGTGGCACCATCTGATCGGCGTTAGCGAGCGCGTAGAGGGTGAGCGCCTCTTCCACCGCCGCCTCGCGCATGTCCGGCTCATAGATCCGCTCGTAGGTGTCGTAGCTGGTGTGGTGCGTGAAGGTGTTGTAGTCGAACGGATCCTGGCTGTAACCCACACCCGGTAGGCCAGCGTTATTGAATGAGGTGCTGTCGGTACCACCGGTCGCGCGGCCAACGGTGGGGTTGACGCGATAGAAGCCCCAGTCCTTGAAGTTGTCCATCGCATTCTGCACCATAGCAGCGGCATCGGGCGGCCCGAAGACGCTGGCGCCGCGCGGCTTGCCGGTGCCGTCGTCCAGGTTCAGGTAGGCATCCAGCTTGAACCATTCCGGTTTGGGGTTCTCGGCGCTGCCGAAGTGCTGCGCCACGTAAGCGATCGAACCATACAGGCCTTCTTCCTCGCCGCTCCACAGCGCCACGCGAAGAGTGCGGCGATGGGGCAGGTTGAGCGTGTGAATCAGCCGCAAGGCCTCCACGGCCACCGCGCCGCCGGCCGCATTATCGGTCGCGCCAGTGGCCGGGTTCCAGGAATCGAAGTGACCGCCGTTCATCACCACTTCGTCGGCCTTGTCGGTACCAGGCAGCTCACCCACCACGTTGTAGACGGTGCGCCCGGTGGGATAGAACTCGTTATGGATGTTGATTCGCAAAACAACCGGGATGTGGTCAATGGTCGAGGTGCGGTAGATGCGCCCGTAGTCCTCGTTGCCCATCAGCAGCGTGGGCAGGTTGGGGTTATTGGGATTTTCGTTATAACCCGCGCTGGATTGCTGCCTGATGGTGCCGTAAGCCTCCCCGGCATCAGTCACCTTGGCCACGGCGCCGTTCTCAATCAGGAACTTGTTTACCTGCTGCGCAATCTCTGCCGCCGTCAGGCCCTCAGGGGCCGCAGGGGCCGCTGCCGCCGCGCCGCCCGCTGCGGGCGCACCGCCAGCAACTGGCTGGCCTCCGCGAGCGCCACGACCGCCGCGGCCGGCTGCCGTTGCCGCTGTTGCTGGCTGACCGCCGGCTGTCGTTGCTGGCGTTGCTGCTGGCGTTGCTGCCGCCGCTGGCTGACCGCCGCGGCCGCCTCCGCGGCCCGCGGGCTGCGACCAGGAATCTTCGGTGCGGCGCAATGGCGCAGGCACGAAGTTCTCTGCCACCTGCGTGTGCGCTCCGTAGAAGACGATGGCGCCGCGAACCTTGTCTTTGATCGACGCCAGGTAAGCATCCAGGTCGGCTTGGGCCACGGGCTTCCTCTCGACCGGCGTCACCGCCGGCATGGGCGGAGGTGCGGAACCGGGGTTCTGGATGGCCGCCAACTGCTCAGGCGTCAGGCCAGTGCCGCCGCGACCTCCTCCGCCGCCACGGCCGCCGCGCCCGGCGCCCGCCGGGGGCTGCGGAGGTTCAACCACCAGCACCGCACCCTGCACCACGCCGTTAGTGCCCGGCGTCCAGGCGACTGCCCGAACATTCAGCGCTTGTTGGAACGGAGACACCGTGTTGGCTTCCAGCTCCCAGTTCTGCCAGCCGGGATGGTTGAAGTTCCAGGCTTCCAGGTGGACGTTCGAAAAGCCCCATTTCACCATCTGACCCACCGCGAAATCCTGCGCCGCGCGCAGCCCGGGCGAGCCGGTGAGGCGCGGACCGTAAACATCGGTCACCTCATGCAGCCACCACATCAGCTGCGAATCCTTGGTTTCCTCTGCCCGTAACTGGGCATTGATGTTTGCCAAGCTGGGCGCCTGCGCCAGCGCCGGGAGAATAGCCAGGCTGCAGGCCGCAAGCGTAAAAGCCAATCGTTGGGTCATGTGTGTCTCCTCGAGCTGCAAATTCCGCAAAAGCGCAGCAACTTGGCGGCGGAATCGCTTTTTGACAATGGGTTTCCAGTCATTGTACACCCGGCAGCGCGTGCAGGTGTTACGTT